>Ga0078972_1000265_pt1 | contig 218153 bp, 202 predicted proteins | sample YelNatPaOPGAMG01_FD_67568 | JGI IMG/M metagenome (GOLD analysis project Ga0078972, IMG submission 67568) | Hot spring thermophilic microbial communities from Obsidian Pool, Yellowstone National Park, USA - OP-RAMG-01 (SPADES assembly) (version 2) | ecosystem: Environmental > Aquatic > Thermal...
TGACGTCGCTCATCGGCAGGATCGTGCCGCCGCCGGTGAGGGCGTGTCCGGCGGCGGCTTCGAGTTCGGCCAGGGTGGTGGTGGCGATGATGGCGGCGGGTAGGCCGTTGTGTTGGCCCAACTCGCCGGAGGCCAGCATCGCTCTGAGCGCGGCGAGCAGGCCGTCGTGGTGGCGTTGGGCGGTGCTGCGGGTGTCGCGGTCGATGGCGTCCTGGCTGGGGGTGCCGTCCACGCAGGGCTGCTCGTCGAGGTTGTTGCACATGCCGGGGGCGGCCAGTTTGGCCCAGAGGGCTTCCAGGGTGGCGCGCAGTTCGGGGGTGATCCAGCCGCGCAGCTCCGACATCTTGTCCTCGCCCTGTTTGCCCAGGGTCAACCCGCGCCGCCGCGCGCGGTCCTCGTCGCTGTAGGTGCCGTCGGGGTTGATGGCGTTGGCGAGTTGGTCGGCCAGCCCGGACAGTTCCTCGGGTCGAATCTGGGTGCCCCAGCGGGCCAGGTCGGCTTCGGCTCTGTCCCGGGTCTGCTGGTCGACCCAGCCGGGCAGCTGGTGGGAGAACTTCTGGATCGTCGCGACGTGATCGGCGCCCAGCGTGCCCTGCCGTTGACCGGTGGCGGTGCCGGCCAGGATCGGCGGCAGGGGTTCGCCGGTCAGCCCGTGGCGGGGGCCCAGGTCGGCGGCCGCGCGCACCCGCCGAGAGGCGTCGGTGCGGGTGATCAACGCCGCCTCGGCGACCGCGTGCGACAGTGTGCCGCCCAACTCCTCCGGGGTGGCCTGGTGGGCCAGGGTGTTGATCACCGCATGCTCGAGAGCCGGCAGGCGCCGGCGCACCTTTTCCACGCGGCCCAGCCAGGCCAGTAGCTCCGGGGTGGTCAACGCCTCGCAGTCGAACCCCAGCAGTGTGTCCAGGCCGGCGTCGAGGGCGTCGAACGCCGCCCTCAGCTCCTCCCGATCAACACTCACACCGCGAAACTATCGGCACCCACCGACAAGAAACCCGGGAATGTGACCACTGAAACCGAAGTGACGCAAGTTTTTTGGCTAGAAGGTCAACCCTGACAACATGACCCGATTCGGGTCGTACTTCTGCCGCACGGCCGACAGCTGCGAGAGGTTGGAACCGAAGTAGCGCGATGCCGGGGTGTTGGCCTCCAGGTAGTTGACGTATCCACCGACCGAATACTGTTGCACCGCTTGGTGTGCGGAGGCCAGCCATTTCGTCGCCGCCCGCACCTGGTTGGCGGCGGGCTCGGCGTACCACTGCAGCACCGCGGACTGCCGGCGCCACGGGAAGGCCGTATCGCCGGGAGCGATGTCACCGGCCGCGCCCCCCAGGGGGTCGACGAGCACGGAGGCCTTCCCGGCCGCCGCGGGCCACTGCCCGATGGCGGTCGCAATCGCATGTGCCGCGGCGGCGTTCACCGTCGAGATCACGTCCGATCCGGCGACGAAACCGCGCGGCGACGCCGACGCACTGCCGCCGGCAAGGTATGTCGCCAGGTCAAGGTGGGTCATCGTCGTGTTCTGGACGCCGCTGGGTTGCACGCCGACCGCGGACTTGATCGCGTTCGCCACGGAGTTGCCCGAACCCGCGGAACAGGTGGCCAGGATCTGGCAGTTCGTCTGCGCCGACCCGATGGCGAGATCGACGCGCCCCCAGGTGTTCCGGTCGGCCGCGTTCAGCCACGACTGCCAGCCCGACAGCACCTGCACCGCCGACGACGACGGGAAGTCCAGCCGCACCACGTCGGTGGAGTCGGCGGCAAACGTGGCGAACGTCATCGACGTCGTCACGCCGAAGTTGCCGCCGCCGCCACCGCGGAGCGCCCAGAAGAGATCGGGGTGGTCGTTGGCGGACGCGGTGACGACGTCGCCGCTCGGCAACACGACCGTGGCCGACTGCAGGGTGTCGCAGGTGAGGCCGGCGCGCCGGGTGTCGGCGCCGATGCCGCCGCCGAGCGCCGATCCCCCGATGCCGACCGTCGGGCAGGTGCCGACCGGGACCGCCCGTCCGGCGCCGGCGCAAGCTTGTTGCAGCGCAGACAGATTGGTTGCCGGGGTCACCGTCACGTTGCCGCCGTCCAGCTGCGCCCCGCCGGGCAGCCCCCGCAGGTCGAGCACCATCGCGTTCGCGGCGGTCGAGGCACCGATATAGGAATGTCCGCCACCGCGCGGGGCGATCTGCAGCCTGTTCGCCGTCGCGAACGCGACCGCCTTCTGCACGTCAGCCTGCGAAGAAACCTCAACCACCGCAGCCGGATTCGAATTGTTGTAGAAGGAGTTGAACACCTGCTTGGCGGCGGCGAATTGGGCGCCGCTGGCCGGCACCAGCACCCTGCCGCCGATGGAGGACGCCAGGCCGCCCCACCCGCCGGCCGTGTCCGCGGCCGCCCGCGCGGTCCCGAACACCGTCCCCGTCGCCAGCATCCCGACGGCGCCGCGAAGGAACGTCTGGCGCGAGATCGCGCGGTCCGGCGGACGGCTCGCATTCGTCGTCATGAGCCGGATTCTGGAACATCTGTGGGCCGAAAGCACCGCGCCGGGGCGCGTGTCGGATCACAGTGTGGCGTCGATGTGTCCGCCGTCCGCCGATTCGCGGTTGCGCGGGTCCTCGCCCGGTAACCGATGCCGCTGCCGGGCGGCGCGCACGAAACGGCACGGTGTGCGAAAATTGATCCCACCGTGTCCTCGATGTGATCGTGATAGGCCAAAGTTCTCGGAGTGATCCGAGTGCCGGAGGAGCACTCACGACAGACGGGGAAGCTGTCTTGAAAGCACGGCCACGCACTCACGATTGGATCTCGATGTTCCGTCATCAGCCCCTGAGCATTCGGTTGCTGGCCGGCGCGGCCGCCGTCGTCACCGCGGCGGCGGCCCTCGCGGCGCCGGCCGAGGCCGACTGGACGACCGACGACGGCTTCATCGACGCACTGAATCACGCCGGCATCAACTTCGGCGAGCCCGGCAACGCGATTGGCGTGGGTCAGTCCATCTGCCCGATGCTCGTCGAGCCGGGCGGGAACTTCGCCGCCGCTGCGGCGCGGGTCCGGGGTGGGGGCATGTCCCCGCAGATGGCGCAGCTGTTCACCACCATCGCGATCCAGACGTACTGCCCCGAGGAGATGGCGTCGATCGCCAACGGCAACCTGACCGGCGGCCTGCCGCAGGTCCCCGGGATGCCGCAGGTTCCCGCGATGCCGGGCCTGCCCGCGCTGCCGGGCGCCTAACCGGTACCCAGCGGGTCGATGGTCCAGGCGATGTAGACCATCGCGGCCCCCACCGTCGCGGTGGTGATGAAGTCGACGCCCTTGCTGCGCACCACCAGCAGGCCGGCCCGGTCGTCGGGCAGCGCCAACCGCAGCATCGCGGCGACGCCGACGCCGATGCCGAGCAGCAGCGCACCGCGACGCCAGAAGTTGGCCCCCGCCAACGCGAAAGCCGTGGCGAAGATCAGCCCCACCAGCAGTATCGGCCACTGGGCCCGCAGCACGGCGCGACCGTTCATTCCCGCTCGGCGCGCTCGACGACGTTGGTCAGCAGGAACGCGCGCGTCAGGGGGCCGACGCCGCCCGGGTTGGGCGACACGTGGCCGGCCACCTCCCACACGTCCGGATGCACGTCGCCCACCAGGCCGTCCTCGGTGCGGCTGACGCCCACGTCGACCACCGCGGCGCCGGGGCGCACCATGTCGGCGGTCAGCATGTGGGGCACCCCGACAGCGGCCACGATGATGTCCGCCTGCCGGGTCAGCGCCGACAGGTCGCGAGTTCCGGTGTGGCACAACGTCACCGTGGCGTTCTCGGAGCGACGGGTCAGCAGCAGCCCCAGCGGCCGGCCGACCGTCACACCGCGGCCGATGACGACCACGTGCGCCCCGGCGATCTCGACGTCGTAGCGCCGCAACAGGTGCACGATGCCACGCGGGGTGCACGGCAGCGGCCCCGGCGTGCCGAGCACGAGCCGGCCGAGGCTGGTCGGGTGCAGCCCGTCGGCGTCCTTGTCCGGGTCGACCCGTTCCAGCGCCGCGTTCTCGTCCAATTCACCCCGCGGCAGCGGCAACTGCACGATGTAGCCGGTGCACTCGGGGTTGGCGTTGAGTTCGTCGATGGTGTCGTTCAGCGTGGCGGTGCTGATGTCGGCGGGCAGGTCGCGGCGCATCGACGTGATGCCGACCTTGGCGCAGTCGGCGTGCTTGCCGCGCACGTAGGCCTGCGACCCGGGATCGTTGCCGACCAGGATGGTGCCCAGCCCCGGCGTGCGACCCGACGCGGTCAACGCGGCCACCCGCTGTTTCAGGTCGACGAAGATCTCGTCGCGGGTGGCCTTGCCGTCCAGTGTGATTGCGCCCACGCCTCACAGTCTGGCACGCGACGGGTCTAGGCTCCTCGCATGTCTACCCCTGCTGACGTGTTCGCCCCGGCCAAGCTGGGTCCGGTGACGCTGCGCAACCGGACCATCAAGTCGGCGACGTTCGAAGCGCGCACGCCCAACGGGTTGGTCTCCGACGACCTGATCGAATACCACCGCCTGCCCGCCGCGGGTGGGGTCGGCATGACGACGGTCGCCTACTGCGCGGTGTCCCCCGGCGGCCGCACCGAGGGCAACGGGCTCTGGATGCGCCCGGAGGCGGTGCCCGGGCTGCGCCGGCTCACCGACGCGGTCCACGCCGAGGGGGCGGCGGTGAGCGCGCAGATCGGCCACGCCGGTCCCGTCGCCAACGCCAAGTCCAACAAGGCCACCGCGCTGGCGCCGGTGCGGTTCTTCAACCCGATCGGGATGCGGTTCGCCAGGAAGGCGACCCGCGACGACATCGACGACGTGACCGCCGCCCACGCCGACGCCGCCCTGCTGGCCATCGACGCCGGCTTCGACGCGGTCGAGATCCACCTGGGCCACAACTACTTGGCGAGCGCGTTCCTGTCGCCGCTGATCAACCGCCGCGACGACGAGTTCGGCGGATCGCTGGAGAACCGGGCCAAGGTGGCCCGCGGGCTGGTGATGGCCGTGCGCCGTGCGGTCGACATGCGCGGAGCGGGACGGATCGCGGTCACCGCCAAGCTCAACATGACCGACGGGGTGCGCGGCGGCATCAGCACCGAGGAGGCGCTGACCACCGCGAAGTGGCTGCAGGACGACGGCGGGCTGGACGCGATCGAGCTCACCGCGGGCAGCTCGCTGGTCAACCCCATGTACCTGTTCCACGGCGATGCACCGATCAAGCAGTTCGCCGCCGCCTTCAAGCCGCCGCTGAGCTGGGGCATGCGCATGACGGGCAAGAAGTTCCTGCGCGAGTATCCCTACCGCGAGGCCTACCTGTTGCGCCACGCCAAGCTGTTCCGCGCCGAGCTGACGATGCCGCTGATCCTGCTCGGCGGCATCACCAACCGCGAGACGATGGATTTGGCGATGGCCGAGGGGTTCCAGTTCGTCGCGATGGGCCGGGCGCTGCTGGCCGAGCCCGATCTGATCAACCGGATCGTCGCCGACGGCGACCGGCACAGCGTGCATTCGGCCTGTACACACTGCAACCAGTGCATGGCCACCATCTACAGCCGGACGTACTGCGTGGTCACCGGCGCCCCCGATTCGGCCCGCTGACGATCCGCGCCGCCGGGGTGCGTGCGGGCAGGCGGGGGCTCGGGCCCGACGAGGACCTTCGTTGCACCAGATAAAGTTGGTTCGATGAGTGCACCAGCCCCGCCAGTCCTGACCGTCCGCTACGACGGAGGTGAAGGCACCTTCGCGGCGGGCCACGACGTGGTGGTCGGGCGCGACCTGCGGGCCGACATGCGGATCACCCATCCGCTGATCTCGCGGGCACACCTGCTGCTTCGCTTCGACCAGGGCCGCTGGCTGGCGATCGACAACGGTTCGCTCAACGGGACCTTCGTCAACGGCCGGCGCGTTCCCGTCGTCGACATCCACGACGGCCAGTGCATCAACATCGGAAACCCCGACGGGCCGCAGCTCAGGTTCGAGGTCGGCCGGCACCAGGGCATGGCCGGGCGTCCCCCCGAGACCGAGTCGATGCGCCTCCCGGCCGGCGCGACCCGGGCCTCGGGTGCGGCCTGGGCCGCGTCGCCCGGTGCTCCGCCCGCTCCCCCCGGCCCGCCCGGGCCGCCGCCCGCCCGGCCGTCGGCACCCCCGCCGAGACCGCATCCGGGCCCGCCGCCATCGCACGGCCAACCCATGCGCCCGGCGGTCGCGGCCGGACCGCGACCGCATCCGGCGAGCCCGCCGCCACCGCCGGGCAACTTCCCGCCGCACCCGCACATCCCCGCGCCGGGCCCGCGGGCGGCCGCGCCGTCTTCACCGCCGACCCAGATGTCGGCGCCCGCCGCCAGGGAGCCGGAGGTGGCGAACCTGGCGACCAAGATGATGCAGGCCCTGATGCCGTCCCGATCCGGGTCGCTGCAGAAGCCGGCCGGCGCGATCACGATCGGCCGCGCCACCGACAACGAGATCGTCATCCAGGACGTCCTGGCGTCGCGCCATCACGCGTTCATGATCCAGACCCCGCTGGGCACCGAGATCCGCGACGCGCACAGCGTCAACGGCACGTTCGTCAACGGTGTGCGCGTCGGGTCGGCGGTGCTGACCGAGGGCGACGTGGTCACCATCGGGAACGTCGACCTGGTGTTCACCCGCGACACCCTGGTCCGGCGCACCGAGGCCGCCACGCGCACCGGCGGTCTCGAGGTGAACTCGGTCTGCTTCAGCGTCGAGCACGGCAAGCAGCTGATCGACCACATCTCGCTGACGGCCCGGCCCGGGACGCTGACGGCCATCATCGGTGGGTCCGGCGCGGGGAAGACCACGCTGTCGCGGTTGATCGTCGGGTACACCAGTCCCAGCGCGGGCTCGGTGTGCTTCGAGGGGCACGACATCCACAAGGAATACGCGAACATGCGCAGCCGGATCGGGATGGTCCCGCAGGACGACGTCGTGCATCGCCAGCTGACGGTCAACCAGGCCCTCAACTACGCTGCCGAACTGCGCCTGCCGCCCGACACCAGCAAAGAGGAGCGCGCGCAGATCGTCGCCCAGGTGCTCGAAGAACTCGACATGACCAAGCACGCCGACACCCGGGTCGACAAGCTGTCGGGCGGCCAGCGCAAACGCGCCTCGGTGGCACTCGAGCTGCTCACGCAGCCGTCGCTGCTGCTGCTCGACGAGCCCACCTCGGGCCTGGACCCGGCGCTGGACCGCCAGGTCATGCTGATGCTGCGCCAACTCGCCGACGCGGGCCGCGTGGTGCTGGTGGTCACGCACTCGGTGTCCTACCTGGAGGTCTGCGACCAGATCCTGCTTGTCGCACCCGGCGGCAAGACCGCGTTCTGCGGCCCGCCCGACCAGGTCGAGGCCGCCATGGGCACCCGCAACTGGGCCGACATCTTCGCCAACGTGGGCGCCGATCCCGACGAGGCCAACCGCCGCTTCAAGGAGCGCGGCGACCACGCGCAGCGGCCACCGTCCCCGCAGAGCCCGGCGGATCTGGGCGAACCACCCAGGACCGATCTGTGGCGGCAGCTGTCCACGATCGCCCGCCGGCAGGTCCGGCTCGTCGTATCCGACCGGGGATACACGATATTCCTGGCGGTGCTGCCGTTCCTCATCGGCGGCTTGTCGCTGACGGTGAAGGGGTCCAACCCCGGCCTCGGGCCCGCCGATCCATTCGGCGCAGCGCCCACGCAGCCGCAGTACATCATGGTGCTGCTGAACATCGGCGCCGTCTTCATGGGCACGGCGCTGACCATCCGCGACCTGATCGGCGAGCGCCCGATCTTCAAGCGGGAACAGGCGGTCGGCCTGTCCACCAACGCCTACCTGCTGGCGAAGATCGCGGTCTTCTCCGTCTTTGCGACCGGCCAGGCCGCGGTGGCGACGTTGATCGTGCGGATCGGCAAGGGCGCCCCGACGGCGCATCCGCCGTTGTTCGACAACGCCACTTTCGCGCTGTTCGTCACCGTCGCGGGCACCTGTGTGGCGTCGGCGCTGCTGGGGCTGCTCCTGTCGGCCCTGGCGCAGTCCAACGAGCAGATCATGCCGATGCTGGTGGTGTCGATCATGTCGCAGCTGGTGCTCTCCGGCGGGATGATCCCGGTCTACGGGCGTTTCGGCCTCGAGCAGCTCGCCTGGCTGACCCCCGCGCGCTGGGGCTACGCCGCGGGCGCCTCCTCGATCGACTTTCCGGCGCTGGTCAAGGTCAAACAGATCCCGACCAACGACCCGATCTGGCAGCACTCCAAACACATCCTGGTGTTCGACATGGTCATGCTGGCGGCGTTGTCGTGCGCCTACGCCGGCATCATCCGGTGGCATATCCGCCTGAAACGCTGAGACCCGGCTCCGACGCGGCGGTCGTCGCCGTCATTAATCTGGACTGATGACTCGATCCGCGCAGCCCGTGCTCACGGTTCGGACCGACAAAGCGCAGACCAGCTTCGCGCCGGGCCGCGACGTGGTCGTCGGGAACGACGTGCGCGCCGACCTGCGCGTGGCGCACCCGCTGATCGCCCGCGCGCACCTGTTGCTGCGCTTCGGTGCGGGCGGGTGGACGGCCGTCGACAACAACTCGCTGAACGGGATGTTCGTCAACGGCCGGCGGGTGCCGACGGCCGACATCCACGACGGCCAGACCATCAACATCGGCAAGGCCGACGGGCCGCGGCTCACCTTCGAGGTCGGATGCCACGACGGCGCCGTCGGCCTGGCGCCGCCGACGGAGTCGATCCCCATCGCGGTGCCACCCGGCGGCCCGGTGTCCGCGCCGCACCCCACGCCGCCCGAACCGCCGACCCGCAGCTGGCGCCGGCACCCGCCCCACGACCCGCAGCGCACCACCGCCATCCCGGTCCCGCCGCCGGCCGCGCCGGCACCCCGCGGGGCCGCGCCCGGGCCCCCGCCGGAGCTCAACCCGCCGACCCAGATCGGCGTCACCGGTGAGGTGGCCGAGTTCCCGACCACCCGGGTCCGCTCGCCGGGGCCCGACGGCGGTGGTGGGCCGCCGGCGGGCAGCCCCGCCTGGATCGGGCGATCGCTGGACAACGACATCGTCGTGCACGACGTGCTGGCGTCACGCCACCACGCGTTCCTGGCACCGACGCCGCTGGGCACCGAGATCCGCGACGCGAACAGCATCAACGGAACCTTCGTCAACGGGATCAGGGTCGGGTCCGCCCTGCTCGCCGAGGGTGACGTGGTGACGATCGGCAACGTCGACCTGGTGTTGCGCGACGGTGTCCTCGTGCGCCGCCAGGAGGCGGCCACGCGCACCGGCGGCCTGGAGGTGCGGGAGGTCGACTTCGGCGTCGACGGCAAGAACCTGCTCGAGCGGATCTCGATGACCGCCCGGCCCGGCACGCTGACCGCCATCATCGGCGGGTCCGGCGCCGGCAAAACCACCCTGTCGCGGCTGATCGCCGGCTACGCCACCCCGACTTCGGGTTCGGTCACCTTCGAGGGCCACGACATCCACACCGAGTACGCGTCGCTGCGCACCAGGATCGGGATGGTCCCCCAGGACGACGTCGTGCACCGCCAGCTGACGGTCGACCAGGCCCTGGGCTACGCCGCCGAGCTGCGGCTGCCGCCCGACACCAGCAAGGCCGACCGGCAGCAGGTGGTCGCGCAGGTGCTCGACGAGCTGGGGATGACGCAGCACGCCGACACCCGTGTCGACAAGCTGTCGGGCGGGCAACGCAAACGCGCCTCGGTCGCGCTCGAGCTGCTCACCGGGCCGTCGCTGCTGATCCTCGACGAGCCGACGTCGGGGCTGGACCCGGCGCTGGACCTGCAGGTGATGACGATGCTGCGCCAGCTGGCCGACGCCGGCCGGGTGGTGCTGGTGGTCACCCACTCGCTGACCTACCTCGACGTCTGCGACCAGGTGCTGCTGATGGCGCCCGGCGGCAGGACGGCCTTTCTGGGCCCCCCCGGCGAGATCGGCGACGTCATGGGCACCACCAACTGGGCCCACATCTTCGCCAAGGTGGGCGCCGACCCCGAGGAGGCCAACCGGCGCTTTCTGGCCCAGCGGGACGCACAGCGGCAGCCGGCGCCGGCGGCGCCGGCGGCGCCGGCCGACCTGGGCGCGCCCGCGCACACCAGCGTGCGGCGCCAGCTCTCCACGGTCACCCGCCGCCAGATCCGCCTGGTGGTCGCCGACCGCGCCTATTTCGTGTTCCTGGCGCTGCTGCCGTTCGTCATGGGCGGGTTGTCGCTGACCGTCCCGGGCAACAGCGGATTCGGCGTCGCGCCGCCGACCAGCGACACACCCGACGAGTCGGCGCAGATCCTGACGCTGCTGTCGATCGCGGCCGTCTTCATGGGCACGGCGCTGACGATCCGCGACCTGATCGGCGAGCGCCCCATCTTCACGCGGGAACAGGCGGTCGGCCTGTCGACGGAGGCCTATCTGGGCGCCAAGATCGTCGTGTTCTGCGTGTTCGCGGTCGGGCAGGCGGCGATCGCAACGGGCATCGTCATCGCCGGCAAGGGCGCGCCCACCCAGCGGGCGGTGCTGTTGGGGGATCCGAGCTTCGAGCTGTTCGTCACCGTCGCCGCGACGTGCGTGGCCTCGGCGATCCTCGGGCTGGTGTTGTCGTCGCTGGCGCGCTCCAACGAGCAGATCATGCCGCTGCTGGTGGTGTCGCTGATGCTGCAGCTGGTGCTGGCCGGTGGCCTGATCCCGGTCACCGGGCGGGTCCTGCTCGACCAGGTGTCGTGGGCGGTGCCCGCGCGGTGGGGATACGCGGCGTCGGCGTCGACGGTGAACGTGGACGCGCTGGTGCCCGGGACGCTGGTTCCCCACGACAGCCACTGGCGGCACACCCCGGGCGCCTGGCTGTTCGACATGGCGATGCTGGGCACGCTGACGGTGGTCTACGCGGCGATCGTGCGGTGGCGGCTGCGGCTCCGGCACTGATCGGGGCGGGCGGCGTCCAGCCGCAGCCCGTGCGCCGGCGCGCTCAGCTCGCGGCCAGGCTTTCCAGCGCGTACTCGCTGACGGCGATCAACGCGTCGGTCGCCGAGCGGCGGTCGCGGGCGTCGACGGTGATCACCGGGATGTGCGGGGCCAGGGCCAGCGCCTCGCGCACTTCGCCGGCCGGATAGCGGGGTGCCCCCTCGAACTCGTTGACCGCGACCAGAAACGGCAGTTTGCGGTGCTCGAAGAAGTCGACCGCGGCGAAGCTGTCCTGCAGGCGCCGCACGTCGACCAGCACGATCGCCCCGATCGCGCCGCGCACCAGGTCGTCCCACATGAACCAGAACCGCCGCTGCCCCGGGGTGCCGAACAGGTAGAGCACCAGGTCCTCGTCCAGGGTGATGCGGCCGAAGTCCATCGCGACCGTGGTGGTCCGCTTGTCCGGGGTGGCCTCGAGCGCGTCCACCCCGGCCGAGGCGTCGGTGAGCATCGCCTCGGTGCGCAAGGGCATGATCTCGGACACCGCGCCGACGAACGTCGTCTTCCCGGCGCCGAACCCGCCCGCGACGACGATCTTCGTCGAGGCGTGCGCTCCCCCGTCCGGCCGGGCATCAGAGTGCTCGTAAGCCACGCAGAGTCCTTCCTATGAGCTCGTGGCGCTCATCGCGGGTCGAAAGTGCGGTCAACGTCCTGTGCACCTGAAGGTAGCCGGACAGAACCAGATCGCCGACCAGGACGCGCGCGACGCCGACCGGCAGATCCAGCCGGGCCGCGATTTCGGCGACCGACGGGCTGTTGACACACAACTGGATGATCGTGCCTTTCGGATCCTCGGGTGGCCACTGGTGGGCAAGGCCGGCCTGCAGCGTCTGTATCGGCGCTTCCAGGGGGAGGTCGACGTCGGTGTCGGTGCGCCCGGCCGTCAGCGTGTACGGCCGGACCAGGCTCGCCTTACGCGGGGACGGCCAGGGCTCGGGTGCGTCCATCGCGGATCACAGGCTCACGAGTGCCGCGTGACGGACCGGCGGGTGGACTGCACGACGCTGCCCACGCGGTCGACCAGGATGGCCATCTCGTAGCCGATCTGGCCGATGTCGCAGGACGTCGCGGCCAGCGTGGCCAGATGCGAGCCGTCACCGACCCGCATCAGCAGCAGATACCCGTTCTGCATCTCGACCACCGACTGCAGCACCTGCCCGCCGTCGAACAGCTGCGCGGCCCCGGCCGCGAGGCTGGCCAGCCCCGAGGCCACCGCCGCCAACTGGTCGGCGCGCTCCCGTGGCAGGTGCTCGCTGGCGGCGATGGGCAGCCCGTCGACCGACACCAGCAACGCATGCGCCACCCCGGGGACCTCGCGGGCGAACTTCGTCATCAGCCAGTCCAGCGAACTACCCCCCGACGTCATGGCTGATCCGTTCCGTTGCTGGTTTCGCGGGCATGCGTCCGCCCCGTGCGCACCCCGCCGAAGTGGCTGCGCAGCGACGCGCGAACCGCCTCGGGGTCGCGCGCCGGGTGCGCCGCGCCGGTGACGGACTGCTCGTCGCCGGGCGGAGCGTCGCCGGGCGGAGCGTCGCCGTCGGCGGCGTCATCGCTGGCGCCGGCGTCGTCGGGCCGGCCCGCCCCGTCGGCCGCGCCGGGCACCAGCCGGGCCCCGGGCGTGCGGACCGGCAACCCGTGCTCGGCGGTGCGCGCCTCGATCGGCTTGTCCTCGGCCTCGGCGGCCAGCGACCAGCCGCGGTCCCACACCGACTGCCAGTCCAGGTCCGGGCTGTCGACCAGGTCGTGCGGGTCGCCCAGCATCTCCGCGAGCATCCGCCGGTAGATCACGTCGTCGTCGGCCGGGCCGGCCGAAGCGGCGGGCCGGGCGGCCGGGGGCGTGGGACGATCGCCCGGCTCCCGGGAGCGCGCCGCGAAGAACGCCGAGGTGTCCGACACGGCCGGTGCCGGGGCTTTCGGGGCCTCCGGGGCTTTCGGGGCCTGCGGGGCTTTCGGGGCCTGCGGGGCCTGCGGGGCCGGCTGCGGCTCGGCCCGCCGGCCGCTCTCCCACCACGGGGTGGCCAGCTCGCGGCGGCCGCGCCCGGGCTGCTCCTGCACCGGCGGGGCGGGGACGTCGGTGATGCCGCTCGAGCCCGGGTTGCGGCGCGGCAACAGCGTCACCGACGGGCCGGACCCGTTGCGGGTCGCCGGCTCGGGCTCGGGCTCGGGCGCCGGCCCCGCCGGCGGGGCGCCGGCGGGTTCGGCACGCGGCGCGGACACCGGCATCGCCCACGACCCCGCCGCCCGCGGCGCCTCCGAGGGGGCCGGCGCCACGCCGTCGAGCACGGTCGGCGGCAGGTAGATCTCGGCCGTCGTGCCCGGCCCGGCTTCCTGGCCCACCGGGCCGCGCAGCCCGACCCGGATGCCGTGCCGGGCGGCGATCCGGCCCACCACGAACAGCCCCATGTGCCGGGCATTGTCAGGAGTCGGGTCCGGGGTGGCGTCGCCGCCCTCCTGCAGCCGCGTGTTGGCGATGCGCCGGTCGGCGTCGCTCATGCCCAGGCCCGCGTCGGCGATGCGCAGCAGCACGCCGCCGTCGCCGCCCGGCGTGCCGGAGACCCGGACCGGCGTCGTCGGCGGGGAGTAGCTCAGCGCGTTGTCGATCAGCTCGGCGAACAGGTGGATCGCGCCGCCGGCCACCGCACCCACCAGCGCGCAGTCGGGCAGCCCGAGGATCTCGACCCGGCGGTAGTCCTCCACCTCGGACACCGCGGCGTTGACCACCGTCGACAGCGGCACCGGTTCGCGCTGGTCGCGCGCGAGCTGCGCACCCGCCAGGACCAGCAGGTTGGCGCTGTTGCGGCGCAGTCGGGCGGCCAGGTGGTCCAGCCGGAACAGGCTGTCCAGGCGTTCGGGGTCCCGCTCGTCGCGCTCCAGCCGGTCGATGAGCGACAACTGCTGGTCGACCAGCGAACGGCTGCGCCGCGACATGGTCTCGAACATGTCGTTGACCAGCAACCGCAGCCGCGCCTCGTCGCCGGCCAGCAGCAGCGCCCGGGTGTGCAGCTCGTCGACCGCGTGGGCGACCTGACCGATCTCCTCGGTGGTGTACACCGGCAGCGGCTGCGGGACCGGGTCGGCGCCGCCCGCCCTGACCCGGGCCACCTCCTCCTCGAGGTCGGTGTGGGCGACTTTGAGCGCGCCGTCGCGCAGCACGCGCAGCGGCACGACGAGCGCGCGCGCCACCAGCAGCACGACGACCAGGGCGATCACGATCGCCGCCGCCACCAGGACGGCGTCCAGGACGGCGGCGTCGTGCCGGTCGGCGGCCTGGGCGCGCACCGACCTGGTGATCGCCGCCGTCGTGTCGTCGACGATCCGGCCGGCGACGTCGTCGGTGGTCTGGATCGAGCGCAGCAGGTCCGGGTTGTCGACGAGCACGCTGGCCGGATCGGACATGATCGCCATCCGGGCCACCATCTGCTGCTGCAGCGCCTTGGCTTCCGGGGAGCCGACCCCGAGCACCTGACTCATGCCGAACAGCGTCGACGGTTCGGTGCCGGCCAGCGTGACCATCGCCGTCCGCAGCGCGGGCTCGGGCAGGTCGGCCCCCCGGGTGACCAGGATCTTCTGCATCGTCATCTGCCCGCGGGCCCCCACCGCCCGGCTCAGGCCCCGGGTCTCGGTGCGGATCCGCTGGTCGTCGACGCGCACCGAGGCGTTGATGACGTCCTCGGCCGTCAGCAGGATCGGGGCGTAGGTGGTGATCCGCTCCCGCAAACCGATGCTGTTGTCGGCCACCTTGTCCAGCAGCGCCCGACCGCCGTTGAGCAACGTGTTGACCCCCGACCGGACGTCGGGGGTGACGTCGGTGTCGGCCAGCCGCTGCTGCAGCTCGTACTTGCGCGCCTCGTAGTTCTTCCCGGCGCCCTCGACGTCGCGGCCGGTCGAGCCCGCCAGCAGCGCGACGTCCATGGCGGACATGTACTTGGTGACCGCCGGCAGCACGTCGGCGCGGGCGGCGGCCAGCTTGAGGTCGCCGGAGTTGGCCATCGCACCGTGGACCCGCAGCACGCCGAAGACCGTCGCCAGGATCAGCGGCACCAGCACGATCGCCAGCACCTTCGCGCGGACCGGCCAGTTGCTCGGCGACCAGGCCGGTGGGCGTTTCGCGCGGCGCCCGCCGGGGGTGGGGGGCGGGGTGGGCCCGGACGGCGCCGCCGCGGCCGGGTGGGCCGGGCGGGTGAACATGGTCACGCGGGTGCGGCCGCGTGACCGGCCGCTGCGCTCTCGTTCAGCGCGAATACAAACCAGAGGCTCATGAAACTTCCTGCTTTATTCCACCCGCCGAGCGCAGAGGACGCGGGCGGTGAAGGCGTGGCAATTCGACGAGTATGACAGCCCACGGCCCAGGTCACCAGAATCGTCACTGAGCAGGATCGTCACTGAGCAGACATGGCACCCCGGGGGCGGTCCGGTCCGGCGGCGGGCAACCCCGGCAAACCCGCGGCGCGTGTCCGGGGACGCGGCTTTGTCATGATCACCCCATGTTCCGCCTGCTGTTCGTCTGCCCGCGCATCCCGCCGAACACGGGCAACGCCATCCGGACGGCGGCCGCCACCGGATGCGAGCTGCATCTGGTCGAGCCGCTGGGCTTCGACCTGTCCGAACCGCAGCTGCGGCGGGCCGGCCTGGACTATCACGACCTGGCGTCGGTCACCGTGCACGCGTCGCTGCCGGCCGCGTGGGACGCGCTGATGCCGGCCCGGGTGTTCGCGTTCACCGCGGCGGCCCCCACCGCGTTCGCCGACGTCGGGTACCGGGCCGGGGACGTCCTGATGTTCGGGCCCGAACCCACCGGGCTGGACGCGGCGACCCTGGCCGACGCGCACATCACCGCGCAGGTGCGGATCCCCATGCTGGCGGGCCGGCGCTCGCTGAACCTGTCCAACGCCGCGGCGGTCGCCGCGTACGAGGCGTGGCGCCAGCACGGCTACTTCGGGGCCGTGTAGCCGGCAATCAGACTCTGACCTACCAGGTGTCCCAGTGGGTGACCTGGTCGGCGGGCAGCCGCTTGGCGGGCCGGAAGTCGGTGCCCTTGGTGTAGGCGATCGGGAACAGTCCGCCCTGGCTGTACCTGTCGTGCGGGATGCCGAGCACCTCGGCGGCCCGCTTGTCGCCGTCGTTGATCAGGTGCAGCGTCGTCCAGCAGGTGCCCAGGCCCCGCGAGCGCAGCGCCAGGCAGAAGCTCCACGCGGCGGGGAACAGCGACGCCCAGAACGACGCGCTCAGCCCCAGCGGCGCCTTGTCCACCTTGCCCTCCAGGCAGGGGATCAGCAGCACCGGCGCGTCGTGCATGTGCTCGGCGAGGTACCAGGCCGAATCCTTGACCTTGTCCATCCGCTCGCCGCGGGTGTCGCCCTCCGGGTACTGCGCCGCGGGCAGGCTGAGGTAGTCGCGAGCGTTGGCGAGGTAGATGTCGGCGATCGCCTTGCGCTTGCCGGCGTCCTCCACGAACACCCACTGCCAGCCCTGCGCGTTGGAGCCGGTGGGCGCCTGCAGCGCCAGTTCGAGGCATTCCATCAGCACCTCGTGGGACACCGGCTTGTCGAAGTCGAGGCGTTTGCGGACCGAGCGGGTCGTGGTGAGAAGTTCGTCGACGGACAGATTCAGGGTCATGATGCGGACCCTACCTCCGGGGTCGCGCCCCCCGGCGAGGGTGCGTGTCCGTACGCGACACGCCGTGGATCGGCGTCGTTTTGTGCACGTTCGCGGCGGGCCTCAGCGGAAGTCGCGGGACCTCGAGCCGACGGCCAGGGTGATGCGGCCCAGCCGCTCGGCGACGACGGTGATCGCGCCGCCGGCGTTCTGCAGCTGCCCGCGCACCAGCAGCGCCGGCGCGGTGTTCGCCAGCTTGCGGTGCCGCGCCCACACCCCCGGCGTGCAGAGCACGTTGACCATCCCGGTCTCGTCCTCGAGGTTGAGGAAGGTCACCCCCTGGGCCGTGCCGGGGCGCTGCCGGTGGGTGACCGCCCCGGCGATCAGCACCCGGTCGCCGTCGGGCACCGATCCCAGCTTCCCGGCGGGCAGCACACCCAGCGCGTCCAGGTCTTCCCGCAGGAACTGCGTCGGGTAGCTGTCCGGGGAGACGCCGGTGGCCCACACGTCGGCGGCGGCCAGCTCCGGCTCGCTCATCCCCGGCAGCGCCGGGACGTGTGAGCTCGACCCCACGCCGGGCAGCCGGTCCGGACGCTGGGTGGCCGCGGCCCCGGCCGCCCACAGGCCCTCGCGCCGCGACATGCCGAAGCAGCCAAAAGCCCCGGCCGTCGCCAGCGCCTCGGCCTGCGGCACGCTCAACTGCAGCCGGGTGGTCAGGTCCAGCAGGGAAGCGTAGGGGCCGTGGGCTTTTCGCTCCTGCACCAACCGCTCCGCGAGGCCGTCGCCGATGTGGCGGACCGCACCCAGCCCGAGCCGGACGGCGTTTCCCGCATCTTCCAGGGTGGCGTGCGCCAAGCTGGCGTTGACGTCCGGGCCGTGCACCGCCACGCCGTGCCGGCGCGCGTCGGCCACCAGCGACTGCGGCGAATAGAAACCCATCGGCTGGGCGCGCAGCAGCGCCGCGCAGAACGCCGCCGGGTGGTGCAGCTTGAACCACGACGAGTAGAACACCAGCGACGCGAAACTCAGCGCGTGGCTTTCCGGGAAGCCGAAATTGGCGAAGGCCTCCAGCTTTTCGTAGATCCGGTCGATCACCTCGTCTCCGGCGCCGTGCAGCGCACGCATGCCGTCGTAGAAGCGGTCGCGCAGCCGCCGCATGCGCTCGGTCGAGCGCTTGGAGCCCATGGCGCGCCGCAGCTGGTCTGCCTCCGCGGCCGAAAAGCCGGCGCAGTCCACCGCGAGCTGCATCAGCTGCTCCTGGAACAGCGGCACCCCCAGCGTCTTTCGCAGCGCCGACGCCATGGACGGGTGGTCGTAGACGACCGGGTCGATGCCGTTGCGCCGCCGGATGTAGGGGTGCACCGACCCGCCCTGGATGGGGCCGGGACGGATCAGCGCGACCTCCACCACCAGGTCGTAGAAGATGCGCGGCTTCAGCCGCGGCAGCGTGGCCATCTGCGCGCGCGACTCCACCTGGAAAACGCCGACCGAGTCGGCGCGCGCCAGCATCTCGTACACCGCCGGCTCGGACAGGTCCAGCCGGGCCAGGTCCACCTCGATGCCCTTGTGCTCGGCCACCAGGTCGATGGCGTAGTGCAGCGCGCTGAGCATGCCCAGCCCGAGCAGGTCGAACTTCACCAAACCGATTGCCGCGCAGTCGTCTTTGTCCCATTGCAGGACGCTGCGGCCCGCCATGCGCGCCCACTCGACCGGGCACACGTCGGCGATCGGGCGGTCGCAGATCACCATGCCCCCGGAGTGGATGCCCATGTGTCGCGGCAGGTTGCGGATCTGGTTGGCCAGATCGATGACCTGCTCGGGGATGCCCTGGATATCCGGCGAGTCCGCCAGCCCGTTCCAGTGGCCGATCTGCTTGCTCCAGGCGTCCTGCTGGCCCTGCGAGAAACCCAGCGCGCGGGCCATGTCGCGCACCGCGATGCGGCCCCGGTAGGTGATGACGTTGGCGACCTGGGCGGCGTAGTCGCGGCCGTATTTGTCGTAGACGTACTGGATGACCTTTTCGCGCCGGTCGGATTCGATGTCCATGTCGATGTCGGGCGGCCCGTCGCGGGCCGGCGACAGGAAACGCTCGAACAGCAGCTCGTTGGCCACCGGGTCGACCGCGGTGACGCCCAGGGCATAACAGACCGCGGAGTTGGCCGCCGATCCCCTGCCCTGGCACAGAATGTTGTTCGCCCGGCAGAACCGGGTGATGTCGTGCACCACCAGGAAATAGCCCGGAAACTGCAGCCGGGCAATGACTTTCAGCTCGTGCTCGATCTGGGCGTAGGCGCGCGGCGCCCGGTCGGGCGGCCCGTAGCGGTCGCGCGCCCCCGTCATCGCCAGGTGCCGCAGCCAGCTGTCCTCGGTGTGCCCGTCGGGCACGTCGAACGGCGGCAGCCGCGGGGCGATCAGCGCCAGCCCGAACGCGCACCGCTCGCCGAGTTCGGCGGCCGCGCGCACCACCTCGGGGCACCACGCGAACAGCCGGGCCATCTCCTCGCCGGAGCGCAGGTGCGCACCGCCCAGCGGGGCCAGCCACCCGGCGGCGGCGTCCAGGGACCGCCGGGCCCGGATCGCCCCCATCGCCATCGCCAGCCGGCCGCGCGACGGATGGGCGAAATGCGCCCCGGTGGTGGCGACGACGCCGACACCGAAGCGGGGCGCGAGGGCGGCCAGCGCGGCGTTGCGTTCGTCGTCGAGCGGGTGACCGTGATGGGTCAGCTCGACGCTCACCCGGTCCGCGCCGAACCGGTCCACCAGGTCGGCCAGCGCCCGCCCCGCGGCGTCCGGGCCTCCCGATGAAAGGGCTTGACGCACATGTCCTTTGCGGCATCCGGTCAGGATGTGCCAGTGCCCGCCGGCGGCCTGCGTCAGCGCGTCGAGGTCGTAGCGCGGCTTGCCCTTCTCGCCGCCGGCCAGGTGCGCGGCGGCCAGCTGCCGCGACAGCCGCCGGTAGCCTTCCGGGCCGCGGGCCAGCACCAGCAGGTGCGGGCCGGGCGGATCCGGCGCCTCGGTGCGGGCGCCGACCCCAATGTCGCCGCCTTCGCGACTCTGACGCCCCAGCGACAGCTCGGCCCCGAACACGGTGCGGATGTCGAGTTCGGCAGCGGCCTCGGCGAACCGCACCGCGCCGTACAGGCCGTCGTGGTCGGTCAGCGCGAGGGCGCGCAGGCCCAGCCGGGCGGCCTCCTCGACCAGCTCCTCCGGGGTGCCGGCCCCGTCTAAGAAGCTGAACGCCGAATGCGCGTGCAACTCGGCGTACGGGACCGGCGAGCGGACCCTCCGGCCGCCATCGGGAGCCTGGTAGGTCGCACGCCTGCGCGACAGGGGGCCCTCCTGGTCGGGCCGCGACGGCGCACCACCGTGGCGCGGTTTGCTGTCGAGCACCCGCTCCATCTCCGCCCAGCTCGGCGGCCCGTTAAACCAGCCCATACCAGCCCACGCGCATCAGTGTATCGAAAGTATGTTCGATACACTGATGCGCGTGGTGACCCGGTGCGCCGACTCCGCACCCTGCACAACCGGCGCAAAGCCGGGCAGCCCGGTCGCGGTCTCGTCGATTCGACACTGAAACACCTGCCAACTCTGTTGCGGGGCAATCTCTTACAACTCCTGAACCGGCTCCCCCCAGGCGACCTGGTGACGATGGCGACCTGGTGACGATGGCGACCAGCCTCCCCGGCCCACGGCTGCCGGGCCGGACGGTGGAGCGCCTGCTGCCGATCCCCCGACGGCCGCGCGGCTGAGCACCCGGTGCTCGGCTCCGGCGACGGGCTCGTCTTCGGCATCACCGCCGGCGCAAGCGCGGCACCGGCCCGGCCGCAATGGCACCGGCCACCATGAGAAGGTTGGGTCGTGCGCACGCCGGAGCCGGTCGTCATCGACCCACGCCGCCATGACGCCGTGTTGTTCGGCCTCGACACGGTGACCGATGCCGGGGGCGACGCGCTGGAATCCGCGGTGACGGTGGTGCGCCGGTTGCGGGACGTCGGACTCGGCAGCGCCGTCTTCGCGCCCGACGACCGCCCTGACACGCCGGCGGATCTGTTCGGCGCACGGGCCGACGGCCCGGCCGCGGCGGCCGACCGCCTGCGGGTGCGGCCGGGCCGGTGCGTCGTCGTCGCGAGCGACGTCGCCGGGGTCACGGCCGCGCGCGGCAGCGGTTTCGCGTTGGTCGTCGGCGTGGTCACGGGAGAAGACGGGGTGGGGCGGCGCGGCGCGCTGGACGAGGCCGGCGCCGACGCGGTGGTGGCCGACGTGGGTGAGCTCACGGTACGGACCGGGGACCACCGGATGTCGCAGCTTCCCGACGCGGCGCAGGCCCTGGACCCGCCGTCGAACCCGGCGGTGTTCTACGACTTCGACGGCACCCTGTCGGACATCGTCGACGACCCGGACGCGGCCCGGCCCGTCGCGGGGGCGACCGCGGCGCTGCAGAGGTTGGCCGCTCAGTGCCCGGTCGCCGTCCTGTCCGGCCGCGACCTGGCCGACGTGACACGCCGTGTCGGCGTGCCCGGAATCTGGTACGCCGGCAGCCACGGGTTCGAGCTGACCGCGCCCGACGGGACACACCACCAGAACGACGCCGCGGCCGCGGCCATCCCCGTGCTGACCGAAGCGGCCGGCGAGCTGCGCTGGCGGCTCGGGTCGATTCCCGGGGTCATGGTGGAGCACAAGCGATTCGGCGTCGCCGTGCACTACCGCAACGCCCCGCGTGACCGCGTCGGCGAGGTGGCGGCAGCGGTGCGCGGCGCCGGCCGGCACAGCGCGCTGCGGGTGACCACGGGCCGCGAAGTCATCGAGTTGCGCCCCGACATCGACTGGGACAAGGGCAAGACGCTGCGCTGGGTCCTCGAGCACCTGCACCGGGCCGGCTCGGGCGCGCTGACGCCGATCTATGTGGGCGACGACATCACCGACGAGGACGCGTTCGACGCGGTGCGCGACGGCGGCGTGCCCATCCTCGTGCGGCACGACGAGGACGGTGACCGCGCCACCGCCGCGCTGTTCGGGCTGGACAGCCCCGCCCAGGTGAGCGAGTTCTCCGACCGGCTGGCGCGCCGGTTAAGTGACGCCCGCGCGAATTAGCTTGTGATCGTCGGTCATCCCCGCATACCGCCCCTGATATCTGCGTGAAATGTCATTCGTGTCGGCGGTTCCGGTTTGGCCCGTGCGGCCAGGCACACCAGGCCCGCACCGCGCGGGCGTCGACGGGACGGCGACCAACCCGAATGGGCGGACCGGCTGTTCGGCACTGCCGGCGCCCACACTCGAACGGGACACTAGCCCTGCACGTACTCCACCGCGCCGTCGTCCAGCGCTACCCGGACGTCGGAACCGTCCGGCGCGGACACCTCGGTGCGGAACACCGCCCTGCCCGGTTCGGTGCGCCAGATCAGCGTCGTCAGCGTCTCGCCGGGGAACACCGGCGAGGTGAACCGCGCGTCGATCGCGGTGATGTTGGCGGCCACGCCGTTGCCGAGCTCGGCGACCAGCGCGCGGCCGGCCACCCCGTAGCTGCACAGGCCGTGCAGGATCGGCTTGGGGAACCCGGCCAGCTCCCTGGCGAACCAGGGGTCGCTGTGCAGCGGGTTGCGGTCCCCGGAGAGCCGGTAGATCAGCGCCTGGTCCTCGCGGGTGGGCAGCGCGATGCGCGCGTCGGGTTCGCGGTCGGGAATCTCCGGGGCCACCGGCCGCTGACCGGGCCGTCCGCCGAACCCGCCCGCCTGGCGGATGACCAGCGTGGTCAGCGTCTCGGCGATCAGCTCGCCCGATGCGGGGTCGGTGCCGCGGCCGCGCAGCACGACGATGGCGTTCTTGCCCTCGCCCTTGTCCTGGATGTCGGCGACCTCGGAGACCACCGACAGCTTGCCCGCGGGCGGCAGGGGCGCATGCAGCCGGATGCCCTGCGAGCCGTGCAGCAGCAGGGCGGGGTTGAACGTCCCGATCTTGCCCGCCGCCGCGAAGGCCGGGGAGCAGATGACCGCGTAGGTGGGCAGCACCTGCTGGGTGATGTCGTGGCTGTTCTCGGTGGTGAACGACAGGTCGTCGAGGCCGGCGCCGACGCCGAGCGCATACAACATCGTGTCCCGGTCGGTCCAGGCGAACTCCATCGGTTCGGTCACCGCGCCGACGGCACTCGGGTCAATCGCCATGAGAGGGTCTCCTTTCGAGGATTTCTGCACCCAACCATCCCAAACCCTTCCCCCCGACGGCGTCGGCAGGGCAGGCTATCGCCATGTCCACGCGCACCAAGATCTGGAAGCCGGTGGCCGTCCTTGCCGCGGCGGTTGTCGTCGGGGCCTGCGGCGGTGGCGCCCCGCAGGCGCGCAGCATCACCCTGACCTTCGTCCGCAACGCGCAGTCCCAGGCCGAGGCCGACGGGCTGATCGACACCTCGATCCCGGGCCCCGGCCTGAGCCCCGACGGCACGGGGCAGGCCCAGCAGGTCACGCACGCCCATCACGACTTCGACGCCGTCTACGCCTCCGACATGGCCGATGCACAGCAGACCGCCGCGCCACTGGCCGGCGAGATGGGCAAGCAGGTCGAGGTCCTCGACGGGCTGCGGCCGATCAACGCCGGCTGGTACAACGGCAAACCCGAGACGATGGCCGCCGCGACGTACCTGCTGGCGCCGGCGGACTGGCTCAACGGGGACCGGCAGGACAGCGTCCCGGGTTCGACCAGCGGCAGCGAGTTCAACTCCCGGTTCGCCGCCGCCGTCCGCAAGATCTACAACGACGGCCACGCCAAACCCGTCGCCGTCACCCAGGGGACGGCGATCATGGTGTGGACGCTGATGAACGCCAAGAACGGCAAGAACAGCCTGCTGACCAACCATCCCCTGCCCAACGTCGGCCGCGTGGTGCTCACCGGCAACCCGGTCACGGGCTGGACGCTGGTCGACTGGGACGGCATCCGCAACTTCGCCAACTGATCACCAGATTCACGCAGGCACGGTTGACGTGTGCGGCGGCGACCCGCACGATGGCTGCATGCGGTATGTCGTTACCGGCGGTACCGGGTTCATCGGTCGCCGCATCGTCTCTCGCCTCCTCGACCACCGGCCCGACGCCCAGGTCTGGGTGCTGGTCCGCCGCCGGTCGCTCGGCCGCTTCGAACGCCTGGCCGCCGAGTGGGGTGAGCGGGCCCGGCCGCTGGTCGGCGAATTCCCCGACCCGGCGCTGACCGAGCAGACCCTGCAAGACCTCGGCGAGGTCGACCACGTCGTGCACTGCGCGGCGATCTACGACATCACCGCCGGGGCGGCCGAACAACGGGCCGCGAACGTCGAGGGCACCCGCGCGGTCATCGACCTGGCGCTGCGGCTGGACGCCACGTTGCACCACGTGTCGTCGATCGCCGTGGCGGGCGACTTCGCCGGCGCGTACACCGAGGACGACTTCGACGTGGGCCAGCGGCTGCCGACCGCCTACCACCAGACCAAGTTCGAGGCCGAGTCGCTGGTGCGTTCGGCGCCCGGGCTGCGCCACCGCATCTACCGCCCGGCGGTGGTGGTCGGCGATTCGCGCACCGGCGAGATGGACAAGGTCGACGGGCCCTACTACTTCTTCGGCGTGCTGGCCAAGCTGGCTGTGTTGCCCACGCTGACCCCCATGCTGCTGCCCGACACCGGGCGCACCAACATCGTCCCCGTCGACTACGTCGCCGACGCGCTGGTCGCGCTCCTGCACGCCGACGGTCGCGATGGCCAGACGTTCCACTTGACCGCTCCGAAAAGCATTGGCCTGCAAGGTATCTACCGCGGCCTCGCCAAGACGGCCGGGCTGCCGCCGGCGCGCGGGTCGCTGCCCGGCTCGCTGGCCGCGCCGCTGCTGAAGGCGCGCGGACGCGCCCGGGTGCTGCGCGACATGGCGGCCACCCAGCTCGGGATCCCCGCCGAGATCTTCGACGTGGTCGACCTCAAGCCCACGTTGGTCAGCGAGCAGACCCGGAAAGCCTTGCACGGCAGCGGGATCACGGTTCCCGAGTTTGCCGCTTACGCGCCGAAGCTGTGGCGGTACTGGGCCGAACACCTCGATCCCGACCGCGCCCGCCGCGACCACCCGCAAGGACCCTTGCACGGCCGCCACGTCATCATCACCGGGGCCTCCAGCGGCATCGGGCGGGCGTCGGCCGTCGCCGTCGCCCGGCGCGGGGCGACGGTGTTCGCGCTGGCCCGCAGCGGCGACGCGCTCGACGAGCTGGTCGCCGAGATCCGCGCCGACGGCGGTGACGCGCACGCCTTCCCCTGCGACGTCACCGACTCCGCGTCGGTGGAGCACACCGTCAAAGACATCCTCGGCCGCTTCGACCACGTCGACTACCTGGTGAACAACGCCGGCCGCTCGATCCGCCGCTCGGTGGTCAATTCCACCGACCGGCTGCACGACTACGAACGGGTGATGGCGGTCAACTACTTCGGTGCGGTGCGCATGGTGCTGGCGTTGCTGCCGCACTGGCGCGAACGCCGGTTCGGCCACGTCGTCAACGTCTCCAGCGCCGGTGTGCAGGCCCGCAACCCCAAGTACAGCTCGTACCTGCCGACGAAGGCGGCGCTGGACGCGTTCGCCGACGTCGTCGCCTCCGAGACGCTGTCGGACCACATCACGTTCACCAACATCCACATGCCGCTGGTGGCCACCCCGATGATCGTGCCGTCGCACCGGCTCAATCCGGTGCCGCCGATCAGCCCCGAGCGCGCGGCCGCGATGGTGATACGCGGTCTGGTGGAGAAGCCGGCGCGCATCGATCCCCCGCTGGGCACCCTCGCCGAGGCCGGCCACTACTTCGCGCCGCGGCTGTCGCGGCGGCTCCTGCACCAGCTCTACCTGGGCTACCCCGATTCGGCGGCGGCGCGCGGGCTGCCCACCGTCCCTGCCGCGCCCCGGCCGCCCGAACGTCGGCCCCGGCACCCCGCTCGCGGCCTCCGGCCGGTCAGGCGGCTGGTGCGGCTGATGCCCGGGGTGCACTGGTAGGGCGGTTTCCGTTCAGCCGCAGGCGATTGCGGCATCCCTGCCCACCATCCCGGTGGCCGTGAGCGTCCCGGTAGTCTTGCGACGGTGACCCCGGTATTCGTCGACGTCGACACCGGTGTCGACGACGCGCTGGCGTTGCTGTATCTGCTGGGCAGCCCCGGCGCCAACCTGGTCGGCATCGCCTCGACCGGCGGAAACGTTGGGGTGGAACAGGTTTGCGAGAACAACCTGGGCCTGCTCGAGCTGTGCCGGATCAGCGGGGTGCCCGTCTCCAAGGGATCCGGCGACACCCTGACCGGACCGATGCGGCCGCCCTCGAAGGTGCACGGTCCCCGGGGGCTGGGGTACGCCGACCTGCCGCCGAGCGCCCTGGAGCTCACCGGCCACGACTCCGCGACGGCGTGGGTGCGCGCGGCGCACGCCTTCCCCGGTGAGCTGATCGGCGTGGCGACCGGCCCGTTGACGAACCTGGCGCTGGCGCTGCGCGCCGAGCCCGCGCTGCCGACGCTGCTGCGCCGGCTGGTGATCATGGGCGGCTCCTACGACCACCGCGGCAACGTCACCCCGGTGGCGGAATGGAACATGAGCGTGGACCCGGAGGCCGCCGCCGAGGTGCTCACGGCGTGGGGTGGCCCGCGGGGGCCGCTGCCGCTCCTGTGCGGGCTGGACCTGACCCGCACCGTGGCGATGACGCCCGACCACCTCGCCAGGCTGGCGGCCGCCGCGGGGTCGACATCAGCCTCGACCACGCCGATGAGCGCGAACGACGAACGCGGCACCCGGTCGACGGCGTCCAATCCGTTGATCCGGGTGATCGAGGACGCGATGCGGTTCTACCTGGAGGCCTACCACGACAACGGGCACGGGTTCGAGGCCCATCTGCACGACCCGCTGGCCGCCGCGGCGGCGCTCGAGCCCGAACTCGTCACGGCGCGCCCGGCGACGGTGGACGTCGAGCTCACGGGCGCCCACACCCGCGGCATGACGGTGACCGACTGGTCGGGACGCCGAGAACCCAACGCGCTCATCGGTGTTGAGGTTGACCCGGCGGCGTTCTTCGACCGGTTCATCGAACGGGTGGGGACGTTCGCGCGTCGGTTGGCCTGAGGAACCGTGAGGGTTCGCCGGATGGAGATCGTTCGCGTCACCCTGGACACCCGGGTCACCGGGTGGCGCCCGCCGGCGGGAACTACCCTCAGGTGCCCGGCGGGTGCCAAGCTGCCGCTGATGATCAAGGGCATCTGGCGGGAATCGGCCGGCCCTACGCCTGCGCCCCGGCCCTCGGCGCTGTCGACGGCGTCGTGCACGCGCCGCGCTCGCCGGTGGCCGAGGCGGGCCTGCAGAAACGTGGCGCCGCAACGGATAACTCTGACTACGTTGACACCCAATTTCATTCGTAACTCCCCTCGAGGTACCAGCGCCGCCTGCGATAGCACAGCAGCAGCGCCCGGTTGCTTTCCAGCAGCACCTGCGCACGGGCGGTGCGGTTCCCCGCCCCGGCGGGGAACCGGTCGGGGTCCCACCACCGCTCGTCGACCGGCCACGGGCCGGCCCACCAGCACAGCCGCTCGTCGGCGCCACCGGCGATCATTCGCGCGGGGTCGGCGGAGAACAGCCCCCGGCCGGTCACCCGCACCGGATTCCCCTGGCCGTCAAGCAGTTCCACCGGCTCGTCGAGCAACACCGACGGCGACGGCTCGGGCAGCCGACCGGGCCACGGCGGGCCGGGGTCGGCGCGCGGCACCGGTTCGTCGCCCAGCGGGACCAACGTGATGCGTTCGGCCGGCCCGCGGCCACCGGACAGCACCGGCACCCGCACCGCCTCGGGACCCAGCAGACCCTGCACCCGCACCAGCGCCCGGCGGGCCCGCAGCCGGTCCTCCTCGCCCGGGCCGCCCCACAGCGGCAATTGCAGCGCCTCGGCGGACACCACCTCCACGGCCCGCAGCCGCAGCAGCGTCACCGGGGCCGTCGGGCGGGCCCGGGCATTCCGGGTGCTCAGCCACCCGTCGAGCTGCCAGCGCACCCGGTCGGCAGTGGCGTCCTCGGTCAACGGCTCGGCGCACCGCCAGACCCGGCTGCGCTCCTCGCCGCACGCGGTGACGGCGTGGATGGCCAGCCGGGTGCATCCCACCCCGGCGGCCATCAGCTGCTGATGCAGCGCGCCCGCCAGCGATCGGCCGGCGAACGCCGCGGCATCGACCCGGTCGATCGGCGGATCGCAGTCCAGCACGGCCTCGAGCTCCGGCGGTGGCTCCCGTCCGGACGGCCCCCGCTCGGGCTCGCCGCGGGCGAACCGGTGCGCGGTGACCCCGTCGGCGCCGAACCGGGACGCCACGTCGGGGCGGGGCAGCGCGGCGAACTGCCCGATGGTGCGAATCCCCATCCGCCACAACAGGTCCGCCAGCTCCGCCCGGCCCGGCCCGGCCAGGCTCGGCTCGGCGGCGAGCTGGCGGATCGACAGCGCCGACAGGAATTTCGCGTCGCTCCCGGCCTGGACGACCCGGCCCGCGCGCGCGGCGAAGACCGCGGTGGACAGCTGGTCGGCGATCCCGGCCTGACACTCGGCACCGGCCACTGAACTCACAGCCACCGCGTCGATCAGCCGCTCGGCGGCTTGTTGCTCGGACCCGAAATAGCGGGCGGCCCCGCGCACCGGCAGCACCAGGAGCCCGGGACGCAGCACCTCGGCGCGGGGCACCAGATCGTCCACCGCCGCGATCACCGCTTCGAAGAGACGGGCGTCGCGGTCGGCGTCGGCGGTCGCCACGTGCAGCTGCGGGCAGCGGGCCGCCGCCTCCCGGCGGCGCAGCCCCCTGCGCACCCCCGCCGCGCGAGCGGCCGCCGAGCAGGCGATCACCCGGTTGGCCAGGGTGACCGCGACCGGGGCCGTCGCGGACAGGTCCGCCGCCACCGCCGCCGCGACCGCGGGCCAGTCCATGCACCAGATCGCCAGCACCCGGGAAGAAGCCACCGGAATCACCCCGTTCGCGCCCGGCCGACCGTCCGGCCCGCACACACCCCGCCGACCTGCAGCCGTACCCCGCCGATGCGCCCGAGGCCCGGCCGGCCCCCGGCCGTCAGCTCGTAACCGCAGACCCGGGCCGCAAGCCGGGTCGGTGCCCCTTGCCACTCGCCGTCGGTGACCAGCAGGGTGCAGCCCTTGTTGCGGGCGCGCGCCACCACCGCCCGCGCCCGCGTCTGCGGCACCCGTCGCCCGCCCAGGCCGAGCACCACCAGGTCCATGCCGTCCACGAGCACCGCGGCCACCTCCACCGGATCGGTTCCGGGATCGGGTATCACCGCGATCCGGCTCAGGTCCGCGCCCATCTCCACGGCGGCCAGCAGCCCGATGTCGGGCTGGCCGACGATGGCCGCGTTGCCCCCGCCCGCCGTGACCGCGGCCACCACGCCCAGCAGCAGCGACCGCGCCCCCGACAGCACCGCCACCGTCCCCCGCGGCAACGCCACCGGCAGCGAATCCGCCAGCCACTGCGGGAGCGCCAGCCGGGATCCCGACTCGGGCAGCGGGTCGTCGGCGACGGCTTTCCCGGACGCCTTCCCGGACAACGACGCCTTCCCGGACAACGACGCCATCCCGGACAACGACGCCTTCCCGGACAACACAGCCATCCGCCGGCGAAGCGATTCGAGCTGCTCGGCGCGGTTTTCCCGACGCCGATCGGAGGCGAAAGCCGGTGTCATACCCGTTCCCTATATTCGAAAGTATGTTCGATCATCGCGAGTAAACACCCACCCTCCGACAACCGTCAAGCAACGTGAGAGGCGGCTTTATGCGCTCGGTGCCGGTGTGGCTGATGGTGCTTTTGAGCAGCGTTTTCGCGGGGTCCCGGTGGCCGACCCGGTCAGAGCGCGCCGATCACCCGCGTCGCCAGCAGTTCCAGCGTCGGGTCACTGCCGCGATCGTGGGTGAACAGCACGATCTGCCCGAAGCCCAGCTCCTCCAGCTCTTTGATCCGGTCCACGATCTGCGGCGCCGTGCCGATAAGGCCGCCCTCGTGCAACCCGAACGCCGATGCGCTGAAACGCTTTTCGGCCACAGCGCGGACCTCGGGCAGCGTCGCGTCGTCGGGCGCGAGCGCCATGACCGCCTCGACCGACAACACGATGTCGGCCGGGTCGCGTCCGATGTCGGCGCAGCAGGCGCGCAGCACGTCGCGTTTGCGTTCCAGCTCGGCCAGCGCATAAGTGGGCACGTTCCACACGTCGGCGTACCGGGCGACCAGCGGCAGCGTGAACCTCTCCCCCACGCCGCCGACGACGATCGGCGGGCGCGGCTTCTGCACCGCCCCGGGGACGATCGGCATGTCCTCGACCGCGTAGTGCCTGCCCGCGAAGTCGACCCGCTCGTCGGCGAACGCCTGCGTGAGGATCTCGAGCGCCTCGCCGAGCCGCTCGGAACGGTCGCGGAAAGTGCCCCACGGCAAGCCCATTCGCAGATGCTCGTCGGGGATGGAACCGCTGCCGAGCCCGAGTTCGAGCCGGCCGCCCGAGATCTGGTCGAGCGTGGTGGCCATCTTGGCCAGTACCGCGGGGTGGCGGAACTGGTTGCACAGCACCATGTGCCCGACGCGAAGCCGTTCGGTGCGGGCCAGCAGCGCGGTCGCCAGCGTCCAGGCCTCCAGCGACGGAATCGTCGGTGCGCCGGGCCCGTACATGTGGTCGTACAGCCACACCGAGCCGATGCCGAGCTCCTCGCAGCGCAGCGCGCGGTGCAGCACGTCGGAATACGTGAACCCCATCTGCGGCACGTAGACACCGATGTCGAGTGTGGTGTCGAGCGTGGTCATGGCTTCACCTTTCCGCACCCGGTCGCGTCACGTCTCAGCGGGTATCCCCCGCTGCAGAACCGCATCCCCGGCGACGGATGCAATCCTCACGCGGAGGCGGGCGCACCGCAGGCCCGGTCGGCCCGGGGCCCGCCGTGACAGCGGTGGCGGCGCGCCCACCGCGCCCCCATGCCGCGCCACACCTGCGCAACGACGTTGCCGAGCATGAACGTGCGCGGCGCCCTCGAGCGCTGCGTGATGGTGAGCAGCGCGTACAGACCCCGGCAGCAAGTACATCGCCGACAACGTCGCGTCCACCGACGCGTCGACGGCACCGGAAGCCTTCGCAGCCTCGATCTGCCCGACGGGCACCACGACGATCCCGCGGTCGCTGCACTCGTCGCCGGCTGGCCGAATCGGCGAGAAATGCACGGCGAGAACGTCTTTGAACAGCCCAGCCGCCGCTCGGCGGCGACCACCACCCGGACCACCCCGGCCGGCGCGTCGGGCAGCGTGGGTGAGCCCGCGGCGGAAGTAGCAGGCGCCGCGCGCCGCGCCAGGTCTCGACGGCGGCCGTGCGCGGGTGGGATCGGATGCCCGCGCGGGTATCCCAGCGGGCTATTCCCACTCGATCGTGCCGGGCGGTTTGCTCGTGATGTCGAGCACCACGCGGTTGACCTCGGCCACCTCGTTGGTGATGCGAGTCGAGATGCGCTCCAGCACGTCGTAGGGCACCCGGGTCCAGTCGGCGGTCATGGCGTCCTCGCTGGACACCGGCCGCAGCACGATCGGGTGCCCGTAGGTGCGGTTGTCGCCCTGCACCCCGACCGAACGGACGTCACCCAACAACACCACCGGGCACTGCCAGATCTGGTTGTCCAGGCCGGCCGCAGTCAGCTCCTCACGCGCGATCGAGTCGGCGCGCCGCAACGTCTCCAGCCGCGCCTCGGTCACCTCGCCGACGATCCGGATGCCCAGCCCCGGACCCGGAAACGGTTGGCGCGCCACAATTTCCTCCGGCAGGCCCAGCTCGCGCCCCACCGCCCGCACCTCGTCTTTGAACAGCAGCCGCAGCGGCTCGACGAGCGTGAACTTCAGGTCGCCGGGCAGGCCGCCGACGTTGTGGTGGCTCTTGATGTTGGCGGTGCCACTGCCCCCACCGGACTCCACCACGTCGGGATACAGCGTGCCCTGCACCAGGAAGTCGACCCGCGAGTCGGTATCGCCCACGATGTCGCGCACCGCGCCCTCGAACGCCCGGATGAACTGGCGGCCGATGATCTTGCGTTTGCCCTCGGGATTGTGCACGCCCGTCAGCGCGGCCAGGAAGGTGTCCGCCGCGTCGACGGTGACCAGGTTGGCGCCGGTGGCGGCGACAAAATCGCGCTGCACCTGCTCGCGCTCCCCGGCGCGCAACAGCCCGTGGTCGACGAACACGCAGGTCAGCCGTTCGCCGATGGCGCGCTGCACGAGCGCGGCGGCCACGGCGGAGTCGACGCCGCCGGACAGCCCGCAGATCGCCCGGCCGTCACCGATCTGGGCGCGCACCTGCTCGACCAGCGCACCGGCGATGTTGGCGGGCGTCCAGTCCGCGCCGGCCCCGGCGAAGTCGTGCAGGAACCGGCTGAGCACCCGCTGCCCATGCGGGCTGTGCATCACCTCCGGGTGGTACTGCACCCCGGCCAGGCGCCGCTCGACGTTCTCGAAGGCTGCCACCGGGGCGCCCGGACTGCTGGCCACCACCTCGAACCCGTCCGGCGCGGCCGTGACCGCGTCGCCATGGCTCATCCACACCGGCTGGGTCGCGGGCAGGCCGGAATGGAGTTGGCCGCCGGTCACTTTCAGCTCGGTGCGGCCGTACTCGCTGGTGCCGGTATGGGCTACGGTCCCGCCGAGGGCCTGCGCCATGGCCTGGAACCCGTAGCAGATGCCGAACACCGGCACACCCAGGTCGAACAGCGCGGGGTCGATCTGCGGCGCGTCTTCGCTGTAGACGCTGGCCGGCCCGCCGGACAGCACCAGCGCCAGCGGGTGGCGCGCCCTGATCTCCTCGAGCGCGGCGGTGTGGGGGACGACCTCGGAAAAGACCCGCGCCTCGCGAACCCGGCGGGCGATCAACTGCGCGTACTGCGCACCGAAGTCGACCACCAGCACCGGCCGCGGCGCCCCATCACCAGGTTTCGTCACGCCGCAAAGTTTAGTGGGCGCCGGTCGGGCGACCGGTGCGCCACCGTGCCGCGCCGCGCCGGGTCACCCGGTGGCGGCATGGGGGTGAGGCATGGTGGAGTGGGTAGGGCCCAACCGGTCCCCGACACCAGGAGAGTGAGGTCCGCCGTGCGCCCAGGGCTCGGCCTGCCAGAGAAGGTCCATGCCTGCCTGTTCGACCTGGACGGTGTGCTCACCGATACCGCCAGCGTCCACACCAAGGCCTGGAAGACCACGTTCGACGCCTTCCTGTCGCAGCGGGCCGAGCGCACGGGCGAGAAGTTCGTGCCCTTCGACCCGGATGCCGACTACCGGCGCTACGTGGACGGCAAGAAGCGCGAGGACGGGGTCCGGTCGTTCCTCGAGAGCCGCAAGATCGCGCTGCCCGACGGCGGTCCCGACGATCCCGACGACGCCGACACGGTGTACGGCCTGGGCCACCGCAAGAACGCGATGTTCGAGAAGGTCCTGCACGAGGACGGCGTCGCGGTGTTCGACGGGTCGCGGCGCTACCTGGAGGCGGTCTCAGCCGCGGGGCTGGGCATCGCCGTGGTGTCCGCCAGCGCCAATGCCCACGACGTCCTGCAGATCGGCGGCCTGGATCGGTTCGTCCAGAAGCGGGTCGACGGTGTCACGCTGCGCGAGGAGCACCTCGCCGGCAAGCCCGCCCCGGACTCGTTCCTGCGCGCGGCCCAGCTGCTCGGTGTGGAGCCCCAGGCGGCGGCGGTGTTCGAGGACGCGCTGTCGGGCGTGGCGGCCGGCCGGGCCGGTGATTTCGGCTACGTGGTGGGTGTCGACCGGCTGGGCCAGGCCGACGACCTGCGCAGCAACGGCGCCGACGTCGTGGTCACCGATCTCGGCGATCTGCTGCGATCATGATCACCGACGAATCGTTCCCGGTCGAACCGTGGCAGGTCCGCGAGACCCGGCTCGACCTGGACCTGCTGGCCCAGTCCGAGTCGTTGTTCACCCTGTCCAACGGGCACGTCGGGTTGCGCGGCAACCTCGACGAGGGCGAGCCGTACGGCCTGCCGGGCACCTACCTGAACTCGTTCTACGAAGTGCGGCCGCTGCCCTACGCCGAGGCCGGGTACGGGTATCCGGAGGCCGGCCAGACGCTCGTCGACGTCACCAACGGCAAGATCTTCCGGCTCCTGGTCGAGGACGAGCCGTTCGACGTCCGCTACGGCGCCCTGCTCTCCCACGAGCGGACCCTCGACCTGCGCGCCGGGACGCTGTGCCGGACGGCGCACTGGCGCTCCCCCGCGGGCAAGCAGATCAAGCTGGTGTCCACCCGGCTGGTGTCGCTGACACAGCGCGGCGTGGCGGCCGTCGAGTACACCATCGAGGCCGTCGAGGAGTTCGTGCGGGTGACGGTCCAGTCGGAGCTGGTGACCAACGAGGACCTACCGGAGACCTCGGGTGACCCGCGGGTGTCGGCGATCCTGGACCAGCCGCTCGAGGCCGTCGAACACGAGAACACCGAGTGCGGGGCGCTGCTCATGCACCGGACCCGCTCGAGCGCCCTGATGATGGCCGCCGCGATGGATCACGAGGTCGAGGTTCCCGGGCGGGTCGAGATCAGCACCGACGCGCGTCCCGACCTGGCCCGGACCACCATCATCTGCGGGCTGCGCCCCGGGCAGAAGCTGCGGATCGTCAAATACCTGGCGTACGGCTGGTCGAGGTTGCGTTCCCGCCCGGCTCTGCGCGACCAAGTGGCCGCCGCGCTGCACAGCGCCCGCTACAGCGGGTGGCAGGGGCTGCTGGATTCGCAGCGGTCCTACCTCGACGAGTTCTGGGACAACGCCGACGTCGAGGTCGAGGGCGACCCCGAGTCCCAGCAGGCGGTCCGGTTCGGCCTCTTCCACCTGCTGCAGGCCAGCGCCCGCGCCGAACGGCGGGCGATCCCGGCCAAGGGGCTCACCGGGACGGGTTATGACGGCCACGCCTTCTGGGACACCGAGAGCTACGTGCTGCCGGTGCTCACCTACACCGCCCCCCACGCGGTCGCCGACGCGCTGCGCTGGCGGGCGTCGACGCTGAGGTACGCCAAGGAGCGGGCCACCGAGCTGGGCCTGCGCGGGGCGAGCTTCCCGTGGCGGACCATCCGCGGGCAGGAATGCTCGGGGTACTGGCCGGCCGGCACGGCGGCCTTCCACATCAACGCCGACATCGCCATGGCCTTCGAGCGCTACCGCATCGTCACCGGGGACGAGTCGCTGGAAAAGGAGTGCGGCCTGACGGTGCTCGTCGAGACCGCGCGGCTGTGGCTCTCCCTCGGCCATCACGACCGGCACGGCGTCTGGCATCTCGACGGGGTGACCGGTCCCGACGAGTACACGGCGATCGTCCGCGACAACGTGTTCACGAACCTGATGGCGGCGCACAACCTGGTCACCGCCGCCGAGGCCTGCAACCGCCATCCCGAGGAGGCCGACGCGCTGGGGGTGACCACCGAGGAGACGGCCGCCTGGCGCGACGCCGCCGACGCGATCAACATCCCCTACGACGACGAACTGGGCGTGCACCAGCAGTGCGAGGGTTTCACCACCTTCGCCGAGTGGGACTTCGAGGCCAACACGACCTACCCGCTCCTGCTGCACTACCCCTACGTGCGGCTCTACCCCGCCCAGGTGATCAAGCAGGCCGACCTGGTGCTGGCCATGCAGTTGCGCAGCCACGCGTTCACGCCCGAGCAGAAGGCCCGCAACGTCGACTACTACGAGCGGCGCACGGTGCGCGACTCGTCGCTGTCGGCGTGCACCCAGGCGGTGCTGTGCGCCGAGGTCGGGCACCTGGACCTGGCCCACGACTACGCCTACGAGGCCGCACTGATCGACCTGCGCGACCTGCACCACAACACCCGCGACGGGCTGCACATGGCCTCGCTGGCCGGCGCCTGGACGGCGCTGGTCGTGGGGTTCGGCGGCCTGCGCGACGACGCGGGCGTCGTGTCGCTGGATCCGCAACTGCCCGACGGCATCACCCGGCTGCGGTTCCGGCTGCGCTGGCGGGATTTCCGGCTGACCGTCGACGTCAACCACGCCCACGTCACGTACACGGTGCACGACGGGCCCGGCAGCGAGCTGACCATCCGGCACGCCGGCGAGGAGGTCACCCTGAGCACCGACGCGCCCAAGACGATCGCGGTGCGGACCCGTAAACCCCTGCTGCCGCGGCCGCCGCAACCGCCGGGCCGCGAGCCCATGCACCGCCGCGCGCTGTCGCGGGCTACGTAGCGAGCAGGAAGCGCCCCCAGCCACTGTTGCCCGGCCGACGTTCGGTAGCTACACTAAACTTCATGATTGTAGTCAGCTGACTACAACCGGACTTCGGCCAAGGACGACAGCAATGACAGACCAGGTAGCCGTCACGAAACTGGGCAGCCGCATCGGTGCGCGGGTCGACGGGGTGCGCCTCGGCGGGGACCTCGACCCCGGCGCGGTCGACGCGATCCACTGCGCCCTGCTGACCCACAAGGTGATCTTCTTCCGCGGCCAGCACCACCTCGACGACGCGGCGCAGCTCGCGTTCGCCGGGCTGCTGGGCACGCCGATCGGTCACCCCGCGGCCTCGGTCCTGGCCGACAAGGACACGCCGGTCATCACGCCGATCAACTCCGAGTACGGCAAGGCCACCCGCTGGCACACCGACGTCACCTTCGCCGCCAACTACCCCGCAGCCTCGATCCTGCGCGCGGTCACCCTGCCCGCCTACGGCGGCTCCACCCTGTGGGCCTCCACCGCGGCCGCCTACGAGCAGCTGCCCGAGCCGCTGCGGTGCCTTGTCGAGAACCTGTGGGCGCTGCACACCAACCGCTACGACTACGTCACCGCCGAGGCCCAGGCGTCCATGACCGACGCGCAGCGGGCGTTCCGGCAGGCCTTCGAGAAGCGCGACTTCCGGACCGAGCACCCCGTGGTGCGCGTGCACCCGGAGACCGGCGAGCGCACGCTGTTGGCCGGGGACTTCGTGCGCGGCTTCGTCGGGCTGGACGGCTACGAATCCGGCGCGCTGCTGGAACTGCTGCAGCGGCGGATAACGTTGCCCGAGAACACGATTCGCTGGAACTGGGAGGCAGGCGACGTCGCCATCTGGGACAACCGCGCCACCCAGCACCGGGCGATCGACGACTACGACAACCAGCCGCGCCTGATGCACCGGGTCACGCTGATGGGCGATGTCCCCGTCAACGTGCACGGGGAACGCAGCCGGGTGGTCAGCGGCGCACCGCTGGAGGCGATCGCGAGCTGACGCGCCCTCAGCCGGCCGAGCCGACCGGGTCCTCCCGACCGGTGGCCCCCCAGCGCAGCGCGCCCGGCGCGTCGGCCGGCACCACCGGGTGCTCCGGCGGGATCGGGTCCAGCCGGCGGTAGGTGTCGCCCTGCAGCGGTCGCTGGTCGTTCTCCCCCTTGTTCGGCCACAGCGAGGCGGCCCGCTCGGCCTGCGCGGTGATGGACAGCGACGGGTTGACGCCCAGGTTCGCCGAGATGGCGGCGCCGTCCACCACATAGAGCGTCGGGTAGCCGTACACCCGGTGGTAGGGGTCGATGACGCCGTGAGCGGGACTGTCGCTGATCGCCGCGCCGCCCAAAAAGTGCGCGGTCAGCGGGATGTTGAACAGTTCGCCCCAGGTGCCGCCGGCCACGCCGTCGACCTTGGCGGCGATGCGGCGCGTCACCTCGTTGCCGACCGGGTTCCAGGCGGGGTTGGGATCGCCGTGCCCCTGCTTGCTGGTGTACCAGCGGATCCCCAGCTTGCCGCGCTTGGTGTAGGTGGTGATCGAGTTGTCCAGGTGCTGCATCACCAGGGCGATCAGCGTGCGCTCGCTCCATTGATGGACGTTGAGCATGCGCAGCATGCGGCGCGGGTTTTCACCGGCCTGCTGCAGCAGCTGCTTGTAGCGCGGCACGTCGGTGCCGCCGGGTCCGGTGCCGTCGGTCATCAGGGTCTGCAGCAACCCCATGGCGTTGGAGCCCTTGCCGTAGCGGCACGGTTCGACGTGGGTGTCGGGCGTCGGGTGGATCGACGACGTGATCGCCACCCCGTGGGTCAGGTCGAGGGCGGGATCGACCTCGAGCTTCCCGGCGCCGACGATCGACTCGGAGTTGGTCCGGGTCAGCACGCCGAGCCGCTGGGACAGGCGGGGCAGCCTGCCCTTGTCCCGCATCGCGAACAGCAGATGCTGGGTGCCCCAGGTCCCGGCGGCCAGGATCAGGTACGAGGCGGTGAAGGTGCGCCTGTCCCGGCGCAGCCAGCTGCCGGTGCGCACGGTGCGGACCTCCCACAGTCCGTCGGGGCGCTGCTGGAAACCCTTGACCGTCGTCATCGGATGCACCTGCGCCCCCGCGGATTCCGCGAGGCCCAGGTAGTTCTTCAGCAGCGTGTTCTTGGCGCCGAAGCGGCAGCCCGTCATGCACGCACCGCACTCCAGGCAGCCGGTGCGCTCCGGGCCGGCACCACCGAAGTACGGATCCGGGACGGTCCGTCCCGGCGCCTTGGTGCCGTCGGGACCGAAGAACACCCCGACGGGGGTCGACACGAACGTGTCGCCGCAGCCCATGTCGTCGGCCACCTCTTTGAGCACCCGGTCGGCGTCGGTGAAGGTCGGGTTCGTCACCACGCCCAGCATCCGCTGCGCCTGGTCGTAGTGCGGCATCAGCTCGTCGCGCCAGTCGGTGATGTGCGACCACTGCCGGTCGGCGAAGAACGGCTCCGGCGGCACGTAGAGGGTGTTGGCGTAGTTCAGCGACCCGCCGCCCACCCCGGCGCCGGCCAGGATCAGCACGTTGCGCAGCGGGTGGATGCGCTGAATCCCGTAGCAGCCCAGCCTCGGCGCCCACAGGAACTTGCGCAGGTCCCAGGACGTCGCGGCGAACTCCTCGTCTGAGAAGCGGCGCCCGGCCTCCAACACCCCCACCCGGTAGCCCTTTTCGGTCAGTCGCAGCGCGCTGACGCTGCCACCGAAACCCGAGCCGATGATCAGCACGTCGTAGTCCGGCTTCATCGGACCAGTATCGCCTACCGACGGGTTGGGTGGGCCGCGGACCGACGGGTGCGGGCACCGGCTGCGCGGCGGCTCAGCTTCCGACGGTCAGGCCGACCTTCTGGAATTCCTTGAGGTCGCAGTACCCCGCCTTCGCCATCGACCGGCGCAGGCCACCGACCAGGTTGAGGCTGCCGAACGGGTCGTCGGACGGCCCGCCCAGCACGCGTTCCATCGGCGGGCGCTCGCCGGCCGCGATCTGCAGCAGCGCCCCGCGCGGCAGCGACGGGTGCGCCGCCGCCGCCGGCCAGAACCACCCGTCGCCGAGCGCCTCCGCGCACTCGGCCAGCGGCGTGCCCAGCACGACCGCGTCGGCGCCGCAGGCGATCGCCTTGGCCAGCTCGCCGGAGGTGTGGATGTCGCCGTCGGCCAGCACGTGCACGTACCGGCCGCCGGTCTCGTCGAGGTATTCGCGGCGCGCGGCGGCGGCGTCGGCGATCGCGGTGGCCATCGGCACGCTGATGCCCAGCACCTCGTCGGTGGTGGTCACGCCCCGGGTGGAGCCATAGCCGACGATGACGCCGGCGGCCCCGGTGCGCATCAGGTGCAGCGCGGTGCGGTGGTCCTGCACGCCGCCGGCGACCACGGGCACGTCGAGCTCGGAGATGAAGGTCTTCAGGTTCAGCGGCTCGCCGGCCCCTTCTCGATCCAAGGCCACCCGTTCGGCGGAGACGATGGTGCCCTGGATGACCAGCAGGTCGATGCCGGCCGCGACCAGCACCGGCGTCAGCCACTGCGCGTTCTGCGGGCTCACCCGCACCGCCGTGGTGACGCCGGCCTCGCGGATGCGCGTCACCGCGGCAGCCAGCAGCTCCGGGTCCAGCGGTGCCGCGTGCAGTTCCTGCAGCAGCCGCACCGCGGCCGAGGGTTCGGGCTCCTTCTCGGCGGCCTCGACGAGCTGGGCGACCTTGGCCTCGACGTCGGCGTGCCGCCCGATCAGGCCTTCGCCGTTGAGGATGCCCAGCCCGCCGAGCCGGCCGAGCTCGATGGCGAACTCCGGCGACACCAGCGCATCGGTCGGATGGGCCAGCACCGGGATCTCGAACCGGTAGGCGTCGAGCTGCCAGGACGTCGACACGTCCTGGGACGAGCGGGTGCGGCGCGACGGCACGATGCCGATTTCGCTGAGTTCATAGGTGCGACGGGCGATGCGGCCCATCCCGATCTCGACCATGTGGGTATCCAGCGGGCTTTCTATCGGGCTTTCTAACGGGCGTAATAGTTGGGCGCTTCGACGGTCATCGCGACGTCGTGCGGGTGGCTTTCGCGGAGTCCGGCGGCGGTGATCCGGACGAACTGCGCCTGCTGCAGCGCCTCGATGGTGGGCGAGCCGGTGTAGCCCATGGCGGCCCGCAGCCCGCCGGTCAGCTGGTGGATCACCGACGACAGCGGACCGCGGAACGGCACCCGGCCCTCGATGCCCTCGGGCACCAACTTGTCCTCCGAGAGCGCGTCGTCGGCGAAGTAGCGGTCCTTGGAGTAGGACTTGCCTGGACCGCCGGTCCCGCCCCTGCCCTGCATGGCGCCGAGCGATCCCATACCCCGGTAGCTCTTGAACTGCTTGCCGTTGACGAAGATCAGCTCACCGGGCGCCTCGGCGGTGCCGGCCAGCAGCGAGCCCAGCATGGCCGTCGACGCGCCCGCGGCCAGGGCCTTGGCGATGTCGCCGGAGTACTGCAGCCCCCCGTCGGCGATGACCGGCACGCCCGAGGGACGACAGGCCGCCACAGCTTCCAAGATCGCCGTGATCTGCGGTGCGCCGACACCGGCCACCACGCGCGTCGTGCAGATCGACCCGGGACCGACCCCGACCTTCACCGCGTCCGCACCGGCCTCGACCAGTGCGGCGGCCGCGGCCCTGGTGGCCACGTTGCCGCCGATCACCTCGACCCGGTCGCCGACCTCGGCCTTGAGCTTGCCGACCATGTCGAGCACCAGCCGGTTGTGGGCGTGCGCGGTGTCGACGATCAGCACGTCGGCCCCCGCGTCGACCAGCATCATGGCCCGCACCCAGGCGTCGCCGCCGACGCCGACCGCGGCACCCACCAGCAGCCGGCCGTCCTTGTCCTTGGTTGCCAGGGGGTGCTGTTCGGTCTTGACGAAGTCCTTGACGGTGATCAGGCCGGTGAGCCGGCCATGGCCGTCGACCACGGGCAGCTTCTCGATCTTGTGGCGGCGCAGCAGGCCCAGCGCCGCGTCGGCGCTGACCCCTTCCTGGGCGGTGATCAGCGGGGCCTTGGTCATCACCTCGGCGACCGTCTTGGTCTGGTCGACCTCGAACCGCATGTCGCGGTTGGTGATGATGCCGAGCAGCGCGCCGGAGTCGTCGACCACCGGCAGGCCGGAGATCCGGAACCGTGCGCACATCGCGTCGACCTGCGCCAGGGTGTTGTCCGGGCGGCAGGTGACCGGATCGGTGACCATGCCCGCCTCGGAGCGCTTGACCGTCTCGACCTGGCCGGCCTGTTCGGCGATGGGCAGGTTGCGGTGCAGCACACCCATTCCGCCGGCGCGCGCCATCGCGATGGCCATCCGCGACTCCGTCACGGTGTCCATCGCCGAACTGACCAGCGGAACTTTGAGCCTGATCTTCCTGGTGAGCTGGCTGGCGGTGTCCGCGGCGGCCGGCACCACGTCGGAAGCCGCCGGCAACAACAGGACGTCGTCGAAAGTCAGACCCAACATGGCTACCTTGTTGGGATTGTCGCCCCCGGTCGCCACCGAGTTCTCCGTCAGGCCGCCGCGCAGGTACGGACTGGCGACCAGGTCGGAACTGTCTTCCAGGTGGGACATGCCACGGGACATCGGTGCGGCCTCCATACGCATGCGAAGTGAGACACCCATCCTATCGGCTTGGGCCGCACCGGTGACGATGCGCGCCGCGCCGGTCGCGGACCGGCGAATCGGAGCGCCGACGGGGCGCGTTCACCTGCTGGCGTTCCCATTGAGGGCGTGCGTACCCTAGAGGGGTGCGCGACCACCTCCCCCCGGGTTTGCCGCCCGACCCGTTTGCCGACGACCCCTGTGACCCGTCGGCGGCGCTGGATGACGTAGAGCCCGGTCAGCCGCTGGACCAGCAGGAGCGCATGGCGGTCGAGGCGGACCTGGCCGACCTGGCCGTCTACGAAGCACTGTTGGCGCACAAGGGTATTCGCGGTCTCGTGGTGTGCTGCGACGAATGCGAGCAAGACCACTACCACGACTGGGACATGTTGCGGGCCAACCTGCTGCAGCTGTTGATCGACGGCACCGTGCGCCCGCACGAGCCCGCCTACGACCCCGAGCCCGACTCCTATGTGACGTGGGACTACTGCCGGGGCTACGCCGACGCGTCCCTCAACGAGGCGACGTCGGACGCCGACGGATACCCCCGGATGCACTGAGCCGCAGCTAGGGAGTGTCCGGTTCCCCCGGTGCGGGCACGGCGGTCTGCACGTGGTGCCGGTGCGGGCCGGAGAACGGCGTGGGCGACGGACTCGCTCCCGATTCCGGGGCCGGCGCCATCGAGGCGTCCGGCGCCCCGGATGCCGGCGGGGAGACGCCCGGGCGCCCGGACTGGGGCGCCAGCGTCGCATTCGGGTCGCGCGAGCGGACCTTCGCGTTGAGCAGGTTGACCCGGTCCATCAGGTCGCGCCGGCTGGCATCGTCGTTCATCGACTGCACGGCAGCGCTGACCTCGGCCAGCTGATTTTGCGCCTGATCCCACTGACCCTGGTTGATCATCTCCTGGATCTTGGCCAGCTCCGCCTTGGCGGACAGCGTGATCTGGCCGTCGTTGACGCGGGGCTGGTCGAAGACCATCGCATGCAGGCCGTAGAGCGCATCCCCGGGGCGGGCTTCGGCCACCAGCGCTCCGAATCCGCTGAGGATCAGCAGCGTCGCGGCCACCGACCCGATCGCGGCCAGGCCGCGCCGGCTGCGGCGCCGTTCGGCTATCCCGGTGCGCAGCGCCTCGACGGCCTCCTCCGGCGACACCAGCGCGCTGGCCGGCGGCCACCGCAGGTTGTCGCGCCAGTCCTCCAGCAGCTGGGCCAGCGCCGCGTCGTCGGGGTCCTCGCGATCCTGCAGATCGACCGGCAGGCGTTCGGCGAGCGCGTCGAGCAGCAGATCGGTGCGGGCGAACTCGTCGGGCCCCGGCTGGTCCCCGGGTGCACGTCCAAACTCACGCATAGTCACCTGCCGCAACGATTTCGGACTTGAGGCGCGTCAGCGCGCGGTGCTGGGCCACCCGCACCGCGCCCGTCGTGCTGCCGACGGCCGCGGCGGTCTCCTCGGCGGACAGTCCGACGACGACGCGCAGGATCAGGATCTCGCGCTGCTTGGCGGGCAGGATCTCCAGCAACTCGCTCATCCGGCTGACCGAGTCGGCCTCGATGGCCCGCTGCTCCGGGCCCGCTTCGACCGACCAGCGCTCGGGCAGCGTCTCGGCCGGATAGGTGAGATCGCGGCCCGCCGCCCGGTGCGCGTCGGCGACCTTGTGGGCGGCGATCCCGTAGAGAAAAGCCAGAAAGGGGCGTCCCCGTTCGCGGTAGCGCGGCAGCGCCATAATGGCGGCCAAGCACACCTCCTGAGCCACGTCATCGGCTGACAGACCACCTCGCTCGACCGTGCCGACTCGCGCCCGGCAATATCGCACCACTATCGGACGGATGGTCTCCAGCACCTCTCGTAGAGCCTTCGGGTCCCCCGCTACGGCCTCGGCCACCGCAGCGTCGAGACGTTCCCCTTGACTTGTCATCGACGGCGGTATCTCCAACGTTACGAACCGGACACATCCCGGGGCTTACCAACGCAATGACAATAACGGGCGAAGGGCCGTTCAATCGGTATGCCAGGTTCCACCGGCGCGTCGCACCTGACCTGCGCAGATATCGCGGATTTCGCGCAATTTCCGTGCCGGAAACGTGACGCTCCCGATATCGATCAGCAAGCATGCCAGCGCCCATCGCAGGGGCGTCAGCCCCAGCCGGGCGGCCTCGTCGAGGGCGGTGTCGGCGACGGCGCGGGCCGTGTCGGTGGCACCGGCGCTGCACAGGGCGGCCGCCAGCACGACGTCGCTTTTGACCCGGTGCCGCGCCGACGCGACCGCCATCGCCCGGGACAGCTCGACCGCCGCACCGGCATGGCGCACGGCGACGTCGCCGTGGCCGGAGGCCATCGCCAGCTCGGCGGCCACCCACCACCGGCGCACGGCGAGCCGGTCGGGCACCGCCGCCCCCGGCTTCAGCACCGCGTCCACCCGGGCCAGCAACGTCGCCGCGGCCGCCAGGCGCCCGACGCCCAGCGCGTCGGCCGCGAGCCCGGTCAGCGCGTCGGCGCGGGCCTCGGGGTCCGCCGCCGCCAGCGCCAGTGCCCGTCCGTCCCAGCCCCGCGCCAGGGTGTGCCATCCCAGCTGGCGCAGAAACGACCCGTGGGTGCTGTGGGCCAGCGAGACCAGGCGTCCGGGCGCCCCGCTGCGCCGCAACTGGGCGAGGTCGCGGTAGGCGCTCCCGTAGCGGCCCTGCCCACCGGCCGCGACCGCCCGCAGCCACAGTTGCTCCGGTGTGGCCGCCGTCGGCAACGGCCAGCGGCCCGGCTCGCCGCCGAAGGCGGCCCCGGCCAACTTTTCGTCGATCACCGACGTGTGATAAGTCTCAATCGCGGCCATAGTGGTAAACAGTTCGTGCGGGTTGTGTTACCGAAATGTTAATCGCCAGCACGGTGCCCACTAATTGCCCCCTCCCGCGCTCCCAGCACTGAGCTGGGACGATCACGGTTCGGCCAAGTGCCTGGTAGCGCCCGTTCCGTTCGCGAAATACGACACAGATGAACGCAGCGTAAAATCTGTTCCAACCCTTACATATTTTGCTGGCCTAAGTGGCTCCTACGTGGCTATTGACGGAAATTCGCCGTCCCCCCTAACGTCTACCGGTGACGGGTTGTCATCGGTGACGCCGCTTCATTTCCGTTGCTAACACAGCTTCTCGGACGCTTCGCGAACTCGACCTCAACTGGGCGTGCCGTGCAGAGAGGGAACATGCCAATGCCACAGCCTGAGCAGCTACCCGGGCCCAACGCCGACATCTGGAACTGGCAACTCGAGGGCCTGTGCCGCGGCGTTGACTCGTCGATGTTCTTTCACCCCGACGGCGAGCGCGGCCGCGCGCGCCTGCAGCGCGAGCAGCGCGCCAAGGAGATGTGCCGGCAGTGCCCGGTCATCCAGCAGTGCCGTTCCCACGCCCTCGACGTCGGGGAGCCCTACGGCGTGTGGGGCGGCCTGTCGGAATCCGAGCGCGACCTGCTGCTCAAGGGCGACATCGGCCGCGGGCGGGGCATTCGCCGGTCGGCCTGAGCTGCCCTTCCCGCACGCCCCCGCGGCCCGGCGCGGCGTCACCCGGGCCACCGGGGCGCGCGCTTGTCGATGAAGGCCGCGACGCCCTCCAGCGCGCAGGGATCCATCATGTTGCACGCCATCGTCGCGCCCGCGTCCTCGTAGGCGGCCTCGATGCCGGCCTCGATCTGGCGGTAGAACAGCGCCTTGCCCATGGCGACGGCGACGCGCGGCTTGGCGACGACCCGCGCCACCAGCTCCGCCACCGCCTCGTCCAGCGCCTCGGGTGCGGCCACCTTGTTGACCAGCCCCAGCACCCGCGCCTCCTCGGCGGAGACGAACTCGCCGGTCACGAGCATCTCGAAGGCGGCTTTGCGCGGCAGATTGCGCGACAGCGCCACCCCCGGGGTCGCGCAGAACAGCCCGACGTTGATGCCGCTGACCGCGAAGCGCGCGTCGCGGCTCGCCACCGCGAGGTCGCACATCGCGACGAGCTGGCAGCCCGCGGCGGTCGCCAGACCGTGGACCCGCGCGATCACCGGGACGGGCAGGCGCTGAATCGCCAGCATCACGGTCGTGCACTGCGCGAACAAGCGCTGGTAGTACTCGAGCGACGGCTCGGCCCGCATCTCCTTCAGGTCGTGTCCGGCGCAGAAGGCCTTGCCGGACGCCCCGAGCACGACGGCGCGCACCGCCTCGTCGTCGGCGAGCGCGTCGACGGCCTCGCCGAGCGCCGCGAGCATCGCCTCGGACAGCGCGTTGAAGGCGTGCGGGCGGTTCAGCGTCAGCGTGACGACGCCGCGCTCATCGCGGTGTTGCAGCAGCAGCGGTTCTTCCATCGCCTGACCTCACTCGATTGCTCCGGCGCTGATCGGACGCTAGCACCCGACATTCACACCGCCGCGACACACAAACCCGGCGAGGACTACGCCGATAACGACCGCGACGGGGTGTGCCGCGCGGAGCACGCCGCCGACAAAACGAAACACCCCCGGCCCGTCAGGACCGGGGGTGCTCGGAACCACTGGCCTAGTGGTGGTGATGACCGTGGCCATGGCCATGGCCATGGTCGCCCTCCTCGTCGGCCGGCTTCTCGACAATCGCCGTCTCGGTGGTGAGCACCATCCGGGCCACCGATGCCGCGTTGAGCACCGCCGACCGGGTGACCTTGACCGGGTCGATGACGCCGTCGGCGATCAGGTCGCCATAGCGCAGCGTCGCGGCGTTCAGGCCCTGCCCGGCGGGCAGCTCGCTGACCTTGTTGACCACGACCGCACCGTCGAGGCCGGCGTTGTCGGCGATCCAGTACAGCGGCGCGGCCAGGGCCTCGGAGAAGACGTCGACCCCCGCCGCCTGGTCGCCGGTCAGCGACGCCCGCAGCTCCTGCAGCGCCCCGCGGGCCCCGATGAGCGCCGTGCCACCGCCGGCCACGATGCCCTCCTCGACGGCCGCCTTGGCGGCCGCGACGGCGTCCTCGACGCTTTCCTTACGCTTCTTGAGCGCCGTCTCGGTGGCGGCGCCGACCTTGAGCACGGCGACCCCGCCGGCCAGCTTGGCCAGCCGCTCCTGCAGCTTCTCGCGGTCCCAGTCCGAGTCGCTCGCCTCCGCCTCGGCGCGCAGCTGCTTGATGCGACCGGCCACCGCCTCGGCGGACCCGCCGCCGTCGACGATGATGGTGTCGTCCTTGCCGACCACGACGCGGCGGGCCGAACCCAGGACCTCCACCCCGACCTCACGCAGCAGCAGGCCGGCGTCGGGATTGACCACCTGCCCGCCCGTGACGATCGCCAGGTCCTCCATGAACGCCTTGCGCCGGTCGCCGAAGAACGGCGACTTGACCGCGACGGCCTTCAGCGTCTTGCGGATCGCGTTGACCACCAGCGTGGCCAGGGCCTCGCCCTCGATGTCCTCGGCGATGATGACCAACGGCTTGCCCGCTTCGGCGACCTTCTCCAGCATCGGCAGCAGGTCGGGCAGCGAGCTGATCTTCTCCTGGTGCAACAGGATCAGCGGGTCTTCGAGCACGGCCTGCTGGGCGTCGAAGTCGGTCACGAAGTACGCCGACAGGTAGCCCTTGTCGAAGCCGACACCCTCGGTGAACTCCAGTTCGGTGTTCATCGTCGAGGATTCCTCGACGCTGACGACGCCGTCGGTGCCGACCTTGTGCATCGCCTCGCCGACCAGCGCGCCGATCTCCTCGTCGCGCGAGGAGACCGTCGCCACCTGGGCGATCCCCTCCCTGCCGGACACCGGGGTCGCCGACGCGAGCAGCGCCTCGGACACCGCGTCGGCGGCTTTGCTGATGCCCGCCCCGAGTTCCATCGCGTTGGCCCCGGCGGCGACCAGGCGCAGGCCGCCCTTCACCAGTGCCTGCGCCAGCACCGTGGCGGTGGTGGTGCCGTCGCCGGCGACGTCGTTGGTCTTGGTGGCCACCGACTTCACCAGCTGGGCGCCGAGGTTCTCGAACGGGTCCTCCAGGTCGATCTCCCGCGCGACGGTGACGCCGTCGTTGGTGACCGTGGGGCCGCCCCAGGACTTGGCCAGCACCACGTTGCGGCCGCGCGGCCCCAGCGTCACCCGGACCGCGTCGGCGAGCGCGTTCACGCCCGCCTCGATGGCGCGGCGCGCGGTCTCGTCGTACTCAATCAGCTTGCTCATCAGGCTCCTTGGTAACGCATGCCGCCCCGGAAATCACCGCGGCCATGCGCGGGGATCGCCGGGGCGGACATGGTGCTTACTTCGATACGACAGCCAGCACGTCGCGTGCCGACAGGATCAGGTACTCCTCGCCGTTGTACTTGATCTCGGTGCCGCCGTACTTGCTGTAGATGACGGTGTCGCCTTCCGAGACGTCGAGCGGGATCCGCTTTGCGCCGTCCTCGTCCCAGCGGCCGGGACCGACGGCGACGACGGTGCCTTCCTGCGGCTTCTCCTTGGCGGTGTCGGGAATGACCAGACCGGACGCGGTCGTGGTCTCGGCCTCGTTGGCCTGCACGAGAATCTTGTCCTCGAGTGGCTTGATGTTCACCTTCGCCACGATGGGAGCCCTCCAGTTAGTTGGTAGCAGGCCCGGGACCATCGCCCGGGCCGGGGTTGGCGGTCGGTTCGCGGCGTGCCCCGAACCGTCCGTTTGTCAGGTGGTCTGGCACTCGTCCGTACCCTCGCACCGTCGTCGCGGGTGCCGGCACAGGGGGACGTCCGACTGCCACCTAGCACTCTATACACGAGAGTGCTAGCACTCAAGGGCGGCCCGCTGCTTCCCGCGCCGGAGCAGGTCGCCGCCCAGAATGCGCGTGGCGATAATGGACTCATGCTCACCGGCATCCTCGCCAAGCGCACCGCGCTCACGGCCACGCTCATCATCGCGGCCTTCGTCGCATCCTTGTGGGGCGGCGCCGGATTGGCCGGCGCCGACCCGAACGGCCAGATGTACGGGGACCCGCAGGCCGCCGCGCCCTACTGGCGCTACCAGCACCAGGAGGACTGCGGCCTGATGGCCGTGGCCGACGTCGTCGGCCAGCTCACCGGCCACGAACCCACCCAGCTCGGCATCGAGCTGCGCGGCATCTTCACCCCCAGCGAATCCCACGGCGGCGACGTGTACTTCTTCGACGGCACGTCGCCGCAGGACATGGTCATGCTGCTGCAGCGCTACGGTGTCCAGTCGCAGATCACGACCGGCAACACCCTGCAGGCGCTCGAGAACTACCTCTCCGGCGGCCACAAGGTCATCGCGGCGCTCAACGCGGAAACCATCTGGAACTATCCCCCGGGTCAGGGCCAGCGCACGCAGCCCGACCACGCCGTCGTCGTCACCGGGGTCGACACCGCCGACGACGTCGTCCACCTCAACGACAGCGGCACCCCCAACGGCCGCGACGAGCTGATCCCGCTGGACACCTTCACCCAGGCCTGGTCGACCAGCGACGACCTGCTCATCGTCACCGACGCGACCGGCTACGGCACATTGCCGTGGGCGCCCCGGATCTAAGGCAGCCGGCCCCGCACCACCGGCAGGCCCGGGTCGCCGGCCACGTCCAGCGCCGACGGCGGCGTGCCCGCGGCCACCAGGTGCGCGGCGAACGACGCGATCATCGCCCCGTTGTCGGTGCACAGCCGCGGCCCGGGGATCCGCAGGGTCAGGCCGGCCTGCGCGCAGCGCTGCGCGGCGAGCTCCCGCAGCCGCGAGTTCGCGGCCACTCCCCCCGCGATCAGCAGGGTCGACACGCCGGCCCGGGTGGCCGCCCGCACCGCCTTGCGCGTCAACACGTCGGCGACGGCTTCCTGGAATCCGGCCGCGACGTCGGCCGCCGCCGCGTCCGGGGCGCTCTCCAGATACCGCGCCACCGCGGTCTTGAGCCCGGAGAAGCTGAACGCGCAGGGATCGTCGGCCGGTCCGGTCATGCCGCGGGGGAAGACGACGGCTTCGGGATCTCCGGTGCGGGCCAGCTCGTCGAGCACCTTGCCGCCCGGATAGCCCAGGCCCAGCAGCCGCGCCACCTTGTCGTAGGCCTCGCCGGCGGCGTCGTCGACCGTGCTGCCGAGCTCGACGATCGGCTCGCCGAGCGAACGCACGTGCAGCAGGTGCGTGTGCCCCCCCGACACCAGCAGCGCCACGCACTCGGGCAGCGGGCCGTGCTCGTAGACGTCGGCGGCCAGATGTCCGCCGAGATGGTTGACGGCGTAGAACGGCACGCCCCAGGCGGCCGCATAGGCCTTGGCCGCCGCGACCCCCACCATCAGGGCTCCGGCCAGGCCGGGCCCGATGGTGGTGGCCACGATGTCGGGCCTGTCGAGACCCGCGGCCGCCAGGGCGCGGCGCATGGTGGGGCCGAGCGCCTCCAGGTGGGCCCGGGAGGCGATCTCGGGCACCACGCCGCCGAACCGGACGTGCTCGCCGACGCTGGAGGCCACCTCGTCGGCCAGCAACGTCACGGTCGCCCCGGAACCGGCGCCGTCCAGCCGCGCGATGCCGACTCCCGTCTCGTCGCAGGAGCTTTCGATGGCCAGGATGACTGTCATGGGGCGTGGCAAGCCTCTCTGCGCATCGTGTAGGCATCGGCGCCGCTGACGCGGTAGTAGCGACGGCGCAGGCCGACCTGCTCGAACCCCACGCTGCGGTACAGCGCGATCGCGGCCTCGTTGTCGGTGCGCACCTCCAGATACACCACGCCGCCGTCGGCGAACTCCAGCAGCTCGTCGAGCAGCCGCCGGCCGATGCCGCGGCCCTGGCAGGCGGGGTCCACGCCGATGGTGTGCACCTCGTACTCGAACGGCGGCCTGCGGCCCAGCCGCGAGATACCGGCGTACCCGACCAGCGTTCCGGCGCTGCGCGCGCCCACGTAATGGCTGTGCGGGCTGGCCAGCTCCCGGTTGAACGCGGCCGCCGGCCACGGGTCGTCGCCGTCGAACAGCTGCGATTCGAGCTCGGCGCACCGTGCGGCGTCGGCCGTGGTCAACGCACCGATGGTCACGGGCTCGCCGCAGGCGGTCATCGGCGCTCCGCCAGGGGTTTGGCGTCGGGCCGGCGCAGGTACAGCGCCACCAGGGGCGCCGGCGGCGCCGACCAGTCCCCGACGGCGGCCGCCAGGCCGGCCGGTGTCGGATGGACGGGCCCGCACCGCGGCAGGCCGAACATCCCCGCGTGCTCGGGTGAGCCGGCCACCGCTTCGGCCGCGCCGGGGTCGACACCGGCCGCGGCGCCGACCGCGGGGCCCTCGGTGCGGACCCCGTCTCGGTAACGGGCCCAATAGATTTCGCGCCGACGGGCGTCGGTGACGACCAGGGTGTCGCCGGTGGTGAGCACCCCGATGGCGTCCAGGCTGCACACGCCGTGCACCGGGATGCCCAGCGCGTGCCCGTAGGCCGCGGCGCTGGCCATGCCCACCCGCAGCCCGGTGAAGGGACCCGGGCCGCAGCCCACCACGACGGCGTCGAGATCGCCCATCCGCAGCGCGGCGTCGGCGAGCGCGGCGAGCACGTTGGGGGTGAGCCGTTCGGCGTGGGCGCGGGCGTCGACGGTGACGCGCTCGGCCAGCACGGCCAGATCGTCGCGCCGCACCACCCCGGCCGTCACCGCCGGGGTGGAAGTGTCGATGGTCAGGACGACGCTCACCGGGCCCACCGCCACGTGGCGAGCCGCACGTCGGAGTGGCTGACCCGCTCCAGCCGGACGTCGAGGTGCCGCTCGGAGAGGCGTTCGGCGATGCCCTCGCCCCACTCCACCACGACGACCGCGTCCTGCAGGTCGGTGTCGAGGTCCAGCGAGTCGAGTTCCCCCAGCAGGTCGGCTCCGGGTGAGTCCAGTAACCGGTACAGGTCGACGTGGATCATCGCCGGCGCGCCCGGCCGGCGCGGCCGATGCACCCGTGCCAGCACGTACGACGGCGACGTGATCGGGCCTTCGACATCCATGGCCACGGCAATCCCCTTGGCCAGCACGGTCTTTCCCGCACCGAGCGGACCGCAGAGCACCACCACGTCACCGGCGCGCAGCTGCTCGCCCAGCCGGGATCCCAGCGCGACGGTGTCCTCGACGCGCTCGAGCGTGGCGGTGCCGCCATCCGGCCCCTGCTCAGCCACGGCGCCACACCAGTTCCCGGAATCGTCGGGCGGCCCGACCCATCCTGCCCGGAAGGGCCCGATCGACGAGCCGGACCAGCCCGTCGTTGATGGCCTCGGGCTTGTCCAGCAGAGCCAGGTGGCTCGCCCCGGGGACGATGACCAGCTCGGACAACGGCATACACGCCGCCATCTTGCGGGAGTACTCGTCCGGGGTGAGCAGGTCGTGGTCGCCGCAGGCGACCAGGGTCGGGACCCGCAGCAGCGTCCACAGCCCGGCGGTTTCGTCGTGCCGTTCCAGCGCGTCCAGGAACCCCACCAGGGTGGTGATCGGGGTGTCGTTCATCATGCGCTGCGAGAACGCGTCCAGGCTCCGGCTGACCTGCAGGTCGCCGAACGACGCGGCCCGCAGGACGGGACCGATCAGCGACCGCGACACGGTGCGGCCGCGGTTCATCAGCGTGGGGGCGGACCTGACGGTGAACCGGATCGCTTCCAGCGCCGGATTTTTCAGTAACTCGCCCAGCGGTGAGCGCGACAGCCCTTCGGCGGCAGAGGAAATCAGCGCCGCGCCGACGATCCGTTTTCCGTATCCCTCGGGAAACTGGCGGGCATGCGACAACACCGTCATGCCACCCATCGAATGACCCACCAGTACGATCATCCCACGCGGCGCCGCCACCGTCAGCACGCTCTCCAGGTCCTTGCCGAGCTGGGTCAGCGTGTAGGTCTCCGGCAAGCCCTGGCCGGACCGGCCGTGCCCGCGCTGGTCGTAGAAGACCATCCGCACCCGCGGCCCCAGCCGCCCGGGCAGCCGGGTCCGCTGGAAATGGAAGGCGCCCATGCGCAGACAGAAACCGTGGACGAACACCAGCGTCAGCGGGGCGTGCACGGGCCCGGCCTCGCGGACGGCCAGCGGCACCCCGTCCGGGGTGGTCACCACGTAGCCGCGGTCGTCGTCGATACGGTCGAAATCCTCGCCGGCGTACGGGTCTTCGGCAGCGGTGGCACGCCGGGTCACCGAGCGGCGGGCCGAGGCCCCCACGATGGCGGCGATCGCGGTCAGACCGGCACCTCCCGCAAACCAGGCCCTCACCCAGTGGCGCCGGCGGGTTCGGTCATCGCTCAACGGTGTCGGCCTCGCGGTATGTCCTGGTGATGCGGCCCCGGGGGCTGGTCACCACCTCGTAGTGGATGGTGCCGATCAGATCGGCCCAGTCCTGTGCGGTCGGCTCGCCCCCGTCGCCCGGCCCGAACAGGATCGCCTCGTCGCCCTCGGCCACGTCGGGCTTCCCGGGGCCCAGGTCGACGAGGAACTGGTCCATGCAGATCCGCCCGACGCCGGGCCGCCGCCTGCCGTTGATCAGGACGTCCAGGCGTCCGCCCAGCGTCCGGAACACCCCGTCGGCGTAGCCGATCGGCAGCAGCGCCAGGTTGGTGTCGCGGTCGGCGATCCAGGTGTGGCCATACGACACACCCTCGCCGGCACGGATCGACTTCACCAGCGCGACAGCACATTTCACCGTCATCGCCGGCACCAGCCCCATGTCGCCGAGCGCGGGGACCGGGCTCAGGCCGTACACGGCGATACCGGGCCGGACGAGGTCGAAGGCCAGGTCGGGCCGCGACATCGTCGCCGACGAGTTCGACAGGTGGGCAACCTCGAACCGCATCCCCCGCTCGCGCGCCGCCGCGAGCAGCTCGGCGAACCGCCGGGCCTGGGCGTCGTTGACGGCGCTGTCGGGCTGGTCGGCGTGCACCAGGTGCGACATCAGGCCGCGTACCCGCACGGCGTCCTCGGCGACGGCCCGGCGCAGCGCGTCCAGCAGCGCCGGGAACTGCGCCGGGGGCACCCCGTTGCGGTTCAGCCCGGTGTCGGCCTTGACGGTGACCGTGGCCGTGCGGCCGGTGCGGCGCGCGGCGTTCAGCAGCTCGTCGAGCTGGCGGAGCGAGGACACGGCGATCTGGACGTCGGCCAGCAGGGCCGGCCCGAAGTCGATGCCGGGTGGATGCAGCCACGCCAGCACCGGTGCGGTGATCCCGTCGGCGCGCAGCCGCAGCGCCTCGTCGACGGTGGCCACGCCCAGCTCGGCGGCCCCCGCGGTCAACGCGGCGCGGGCGACCCGGGTGGCCCCGTGGCCGTAGCCGTCCGCCTTGACGACGGCCATCACCTGCCCGTGGCCGGCGTGCTCGCGCAGCACCCGCACGTTGTGCTCGATGGCGCCCAGGTCCACCACGGCCTCGGCGAGGACACCCGGCGTCAGGGACATCGGCGTAACGGACACGGTCGATATTGTCCCAGAACCCGCACAGTGCCGCGAAAGTGCCGCGAAGGTGCAGTTAGCGGCGCCGCCACTCGGGAAATGCGCCGGCAGTCCCACTTTCGCGGGGCGAAAACTAGTGCGCGAAGTGCTGGCAGTCGTAGTGGCCGCCGGGCCTGACCTTGTCCAGCGACGTCAGCGCCGACACGGCGTCGTCGTGCAGTGCCCGGGCCAGGTCGATCGACAAACCCTCGCGCACCACGATGCGCAGCACCGTCACGTCGGCGGCGTTGTCGGGCATGGTGTAGGCCGGCACCTGCCAGCCGTAGCTCCGCAGCTCGTGCGAGAAGTCGAACTCGGTGTAGCCGCGGTCGCCGGCGAGTTTGAACGTGACCACCGGGATCGCCGAGCCGTCCGAGATCACCTCGAAGCGCTCGCCGGCGCGCAGTTGCTCGCCCAGCCACCGCGCCGTGCCCGACAGCGCTCGCATCACCTTGGTATAGCCGTCGCGGCCCAGCCGCAGGAAGTTGTAGTACTGCCCGATCACCTGGTTGCCGGGACGGGAGAAGTTCAGGGTGAAGGTCGGCATGTCGCCGCCCAGGTAGTTGACCCGGAAGACGAGCTCCTCGGGCAGGTACTCCTTGCTGCGCCACACCACGAAGCCGATGCCGGGATAGGTCAGGCCGTACTTGTGGCCGCTGACGTTGATCGACACCACGCGGGGCAGGCGGAAGTCCCACTTGAGCTCCGGGTGCAGGAAGGGCACCACGAATCCGCCGCTGGCGGCGTCCACGTGCACCGGAACGTCCACGCCCCCGCCGGCGGCGAGTTTGTCCAGCGCGCCGCAGATGTCGGCGACGGGCTCGAGCTCCCCGGTGTAGGTGGTGCCCAGGATCGCCACCACGCCGATGGTGTCCTCGTCGACGGCGTCGAGCACCTGCTCGGGGGTGATCACGTAGCGCCCCTTCTCCATCGGCAGGTAGCGCGGCTCGACGTCGAAGTAGCGACAGAACTTCTCCCACACCACCTGAACGTTGGAGCCCATCACCAGATTCGGGGTGCGCTTTTCCCAGCCTCCCCCTTTTCTGGACCCGACCTTCTGGCGCCAGCGCCATTTCATGGCCAGCCCGCCCAGCATCACCGCCTCGCTCGAGCCGACCGTGGACACCCCGCAGGCGCTGTGGGGGTCGTCGTCACGTAGCTCGTCGGCGTGGAACAGGTCGGCCACCATGGACACGCAGCGCTGCTCGATCGCCGCGGTCGCCGGGTACTCGTCCTTGTCGATCATGTTCTTGTCGAACGTCTCGGCCATGAGCCGGCAGGCCTCGGGGTCCATCCAGGTGGTGACGAAGGTGGCCAGGTTCAGCCGCGAACTGCCGTCGAGCATCAGCTCGTCGTGGACGAAACGGTAGGCGGCGTCCGGGTTCATCGACTCCTCGGGCAGGCGCAGCGCCGGGATCGGGGCGGTGAACAGGCGGTTGGTGTAGGCGGGGGCGATCGCGTGCGCGGGCATGGACGGGTGGTGGGGCACGGGGTTCCTTTCTTGCTGCGACAAGCCTTGCTGCTACAGGGCGGCCAGGGCCGCCCGGATGTGCGGGATGATCCGTGACGCCGACGTCGGCGCGTCGCCGGGCCCGGGATCGGCGGCCGAGGACGCCGCCGCGCGGGCGTGGACGAAGGCGGCCGCCGCGGCCGCCTCGGCCGCCGGCAGTCCGGCCGCCAGCAGCGCGCCGATCATCCCGGACAGCACGTCGCCCGAGCCCGCGGTGGCGGCCCAGGACTGCCCGGCCGGGTTGAGGTAGACGGGGCCGCCGGGGTCGGCGATGACGGTGACATTGCCCTTGAGCAGCACCGTGGCGCCGAGCCCGTCGGCCAGCTTGCGGCAGGCGCCGACCCGGTCGTCTCCGGGCGCGCTGCCGGCCAGCCGGGCGAATTCCCCGGCGTGCGGGGTCAGCACGGTCGGCGCGGCGCGGTTGGCCACCAGTTCGGGCCGCGCCGCCAGGATGGTCAGCGCGTCGGCGTCGACGATCACCGGCAGGTCGGTGTCCAGCGCGAACATCAGGGCCCCGGCGCCGGTCTCGTCGGTGCCCAGCCCGGGCCCGACGACCCAGGCCTGCACCCGCCCGGCCGCGGCCGGGGTGGGTGAGGCGATCACCTCGGGCCACCGCGCGAGCACCTCGGAGTGTGCGCTGCCGGCGTAGCGGACCATGCCGGCGGTGGCCGCGACGGCGGCGCCGGTGCACAGCACGGCCGCGCCCGGGTACGTCGACGAGCCGGCCATCACGCCGGTCACGCCCTGGGTGTACTTGTCGTCCCGGGGGCCGGGCACCGGCCAGCGCGCCACCACGTCGGCGGCCTGCAACCCCAGCGCCTCGACGTCGGGCGGGCCCGGCAGGTCCAGGCCGATGTCGATGAGTTCCACGCGGCCGCAGTCGGCCAGCGCGTGCACCGGCTTGAGCCCGCCGAAGGTGACGGTCACCGCGGCGCACACGGCGGGACCGGTGATCGCCCCGGTCATCACGTCGATGCCGCTGGGAATGTCGACGGCGACCACCGGGATGGCGTCGGCGCCCGGCCTGGCCAGGCCGGCGAACACCTCGGCCGCGGCCGGCCGCAACGGCCCCGACCCGGAGATGCCCACTACCCCGTCGATAACGAGATCCGTTGCCGGGGAGACGCTTTCGACGACGCGACCGCCCGACTTCCGGAACGCCGCCAGCGCTTTGGCGTGGGTGCGGCCCGGATCGAGCAGCACCGCGTCGGCGGCCGCGCCGCGACGGCGCACGAACGTCGCCGCCCACAGCGCGTCGCCGCCGTTGTTCCCCGAGCCGACGACCGCGCAGACCCGGCGTCCGGCCACCCCGCCCGCGCGGGCGGTCAGCTCGGCGATGATCGCGGTGGCCAGCCCGAAGGCCGCGCGTCTCATCAGGGCGCCGTCGGGCAGGCCGGCCAGCAGCGGTGCTTCGGCGTCGCGGATCGCGTCTACGGAGTAGTAATGCCGCATCGAACCCAACACTACGTGTCCGCGCCGGGGCGCACCGTCGCGTGCACCCACGCCGGCTCCCGGCGCGTCAGGACGCCGTCAGGCCTTCGTCATGGCGAGGCCTCGCCGGAGCGGAACCGCCGCAGCGCGTACCTGAGCTTGGCCGGGCCCAGTTGCATGCCGCCCTTGGTGCGGGTCAGCGGGTAGAAGCAGAGCCCGATGAGGATCGCGGCGAAGTGCCCGATCGCGGTGAATTGGAGTTCGACGCGGTTCATCGTGAGCAGCGGGAAGCCGAAGATGACGAACAACACCCCGAGGTAGCCCCAGCGCCACGGTCGCGCGATGTGGTAGGTCAGCACGGCCATCACGCCGACCAGGAAATAGCTGACCCCGATGTCGCGGGCCAGCACCAGCCTTTCCGACGCGCTGCGGTCCTCGATCGCGAAGTAGAGCATGCCCTCGCCGATGTAGGTGGCGAGAATGTGCGACGTCAGTCCCACGGTGAGCCACCGCAGCTGGCGCAGCCAGTGTTCGGCCGGCGCGAGGAACAGCGTGAACAGCAGCAGGTACGGTTCCAGGTCCTTGCCGTCGATCCACAGCAGGCTGGCGAACAGCACGTCGAGGGGATCGGAGCCCAGCCCGCGGATGTTGGTGGAGCGGTGCAGCAACACCGCGTGCAACTGCTGGCCGGTGAGGTCGTTCTGGATCAGCGTCGTGATCGTCAGCACCAGCAACCAGCCGTAGGTCAGCGGCGCGTCGCTGACCCAATGCCACACCGCGAGCGCCATGCCGCCCGCTCGCCCCCGCACCGATGTGTTCGCCACACCCTCAACCTTCGCATGCCCGGCGCCGCGCCGCGGAACCGCGACAAACGCGTCAGGAGCCCGAGGCGTTGTCCGGCCTCAGGTGCCGCCACCAGCAGTTGATGTAGAGGGCCATCGACACCGCCAGCGCGGCGAGCACCCACAGGACGATCGTGATGTCGATCCAGCTGCCGAACGGCGGCGAGCCGGGCAGCGCGTTGCGCAGCGGCACCACCGCGAAGAGCATCGCCGCGTACCAGGTCGTCATCGGCGGCTGGAACTTGCGCCGGTCACGCGCGGTCTGGATCGCGACGACCAGGGCCAGGACGGCGATCGTGATCAGGACGCCGAGGATGACGATGGCGAACGCCGCCGTGCTGAGCGACCGCTGCAGGCTCACCCGGTACGGGCCCTGCCCGTTGCGGTTGCCGGCGGCGACCTCCCACCCGGAGAGATGGTTGACGAACTTCACGGGCACGCGGATGGGCTCGGATTCGTCGCCGCGGAACAGTTCGACCTCGACGGGCCCGGAACGGTAGTGGTCGAAGGGCCAGCGTTCGATCTCGCCGGCGATGGTCAGCGGAACGGGGAACGTGCCCGGCAGCATGCCCTTGGTCCACGTGCGGCGGGTCGGCGAGGCCACCGACCTGACCCGCAGGCTGAGGTTTTCGTTGAGGTGGTGGGTTTGCGGGTCCAGCAGCGCCGAGCCGGGAATCACGGTCAGGTTGGCGACGAGCACGCTGTAATTCGACTGGATGTCTTCGACGTTCATGGTCGCCAGCGTCGCCTCGCCGCCGGGCGGCGTCATCGTCCGCTGGCGGCCCGGACCGCCGGCGGCATACAGCGCGACCGCGGCCACGTACGCCCCGATGATGCCCACGACCAGACCCACGACGCCGAATCTGCCGACCGCCGCCCGCATGCTGCTCCCCTTTTTTTGCACCCCGGTTTTTTGCATCCCGGTGAACTGTCCCCGAGGAATGTAATGCAAGGAAGCGGTGCGCGGCGCCGATACCGCCAACGGCGCGGGAGCGGGCGGCGGGGCGGCCGGTGCCTACTCCACGGTGACGGACTTGGCCAGGTTGCGCGGTTTGTCGACGTCGTAGCCGCGGGCCTGCGCCACCGACGCGGCGAACACCTGCAGCGGCACCGTAGACAGCAGGGGCTGCAAAAGCGTTGACACCGAGGGTATTTCGATCAGGTGATCGGCGTAGGGGCGCACGGTTTCGTCGCCCTCCTCGGCGATGACGATGGTGATCGCGCCGCGCGTCTGGACTTCCCGGATGTTGGAGAGCAGCTTGGCGTGCAGCGTGGCCTGCCCCTTGGGCGAGGGCATGATCACGATGACCGGCAGGCCGTCTTCGATCAACGCGATCGGGCCGTGCTTGAGCTCGCCGGCGGCGAAGCCCTCGGCGTGCATGTAGGCCAGCTCCTTGAGTTTGAGCGCGCCTTCCAGCGCCACCGGGTAGCCGACGTGGCGGCCCAGGAACAGCACCGTCGAGGACCGGGCGAACCGGTAGGCCAGGTCGGCCACCGGCCCGATCGTCGCGAGCATCCGGGCCACCAGCTCGGGCATCGCTTCCAGCTCGCGGTATTCGCGCTCGACCTCGTCGGGGTACTTGGTGCCGCGGGCCTGCGCCAGCGCCAGCCCGACCAGGTAGTTCGCGGTGACCTGGGCCAGGAAGGTCTTGGTGGAGGCCACGCCGATCTCCGGGCCCGCGCGCGTGTAGAGCACCGCATCGCATTCGCGGGGGATCTGCGAGCCGTTGGTGTTGCAGATCGCCAGCACCTTGGCCTTCTGTTCCTTGGCGTGGCGCACCGCTTCCAGCGTGTCGGCGGTCTCGCCGGACTGCGAGATGGCGACCACCAGCGTGCTGCGGTCCAGCACCGGGTCCCGGTAGCGGAATTCGCTGGCCAGCTCCACCTCCACCGGCAGCCGGGTCCAGTGCTCGATCGCGTACTTGGCCAGCAGCCCGGAGTGGTAGGCGGTGCCGCAGGCGACCACGAACACCTTGTCGATGTCGCGGAGCTCCTGGTCGCTCAGTCGCTGCTCGTCCAGCACGATGCGACCGTCGACGAAATGCCCGAGCAGGGTGTCGGCCACCGCGGTGGGCTGTTCGGCGATCTCCTTGAGCATGAAGTACTCGTAGCCGCCCTTCTCGGCGGCGGCCAGGTCCCAGTCGATATGGAAGATTCGGGCACTCGCGTCGTCCGGGTTGCCGTCGAAGTCAGTGATCCGGTAGCCGTCCGCGGTCAGCACCACGGCCTGGTCCTGGCCCAGTTCGACGGCCCGGCGGGTGTGCGTGATGAACGCCGCCACGTCGGAGCCGACGAACATCTCGCCGTCGCCGATGCCCAGCACCAGCGGTGTGGACCGGCGGGCGGCGACGATGGTGCCGGGCGCGTCGGCACTGGCGAACACCAGCGTGAAATGGCCCTCCAGCCGGCGCAGCACGGCAAGCACCGACGCGGGGAAGTCGCCGGCCGTGGCGCCGTGGCGGTATGCCTGCGCCACCAGGTGCACCGCGACCTCGGTGTCGGTGTCGCTGGCGAACTCCACCCCGGCCGTCTCCAGCTCCTGGCGCAGGGCCGCGAAATTCTCGATGATGCCGTTGTGGACGACGGCGATCCGGCCGGCGGCGTCGCGGTGCGGGTGGGCGTTGCGATCGGTGGGGCGGCCGTGGGTGGCCCAGCGCGTGTGGCCGAGGCCGGTGGTGCCGGCCAGCGAGGCCTCGGAAGATGCGGCCATCTCGGCGACCGCCTGCTCGAGGTTGGCCAGCCGGCCGGCGCGGCGGCGCACGGTGAGCCGACCGTGCGCGTCGACCAGCGCGATCCCCGACGAGTCGTAGCCGCGGTACTCCATCCGGCGCAGCGCGTCCATGACGACCTCGTGGGCGGGACGCTGCCCGACGTAGCCGACGATTCCGCACATCCATCCCAGGGTAGTGCAGCGCCACCGTCGGTGCGGTGACGCACGCGGACGGCCCGGGCCCGGCCGTGGGGCGTGCCCGACGCCGACAGCGCGCCGCGGCCGATGCGGCCGGATTCATATCGACCTCCGGAAAAGCGCCGGTTCGTCATCTGGTGTATTTCCGCCGTTTTCGACGGCTTCATCGAAGCCGCGGACCCGGGCCCCTGAGGTGCGAAATATCAGCGAATACCGGCAACCACCGGTGCGTCGGGTGTGCGGCGATATCCGAATACCGTGGGTCATGGCCGTCAATTGCAAATGGAGAATTCGCAGCGGATCGCATCGCAACGGTCATCGATCCGCGCTTCGAGGAGAGAACCATGACAGCTGCGCTCCACGACGAAGTCCTGTACGCCGAAAGAGCCCCGGCCCCGCCGTGCCCGCGCCGGCAATCGCCGATCGTCGGCGCCGGTGACCCGCTGGTGGACGCCGCCGCCCGCCTATTGAGCATTCCGCTGCGCCAGCTCTACGCGGCACTGTGGCGGGTGGGGGTCATCGAGTTGCGGGCGTAACGGCCGCCGAGGCGCCCGGCGCACCGCCGCGGTGCGCTAACGTCGTCGGGTGGCCCGCATCCGCAAGCTCGTCGCGACCCTCAGCCGCCGTGGCCCGCACCCGGTTTTGCGCGGTGACCTGGCTTTCGCGGGCCTGCCGGGGGTGGTCTACACCCCCGAGGCGGGGCTGAACCTTCCCGGTGTGGCCTTCGGCCACGACTGGCTCACCGGCGCCGCCCGTTATCACGGTCTTCTGGAGCACCTGGCGTCGTGGGGCATCGTGGCCGGCGCTCCCGACACCGAGCGTGGCATGGCGCCGTCGGTGCTGAACCTGGCGTTCGATCTCGGTACCGCGCTCGACATCATGGCGGGTGTCCGCCTCGGGCCGGGCAAGATCAGCGTCCATCCCGCCAAGCTCGGCCTGGCGGGCCACGGGTTCGGCGGTTCGGCCGCCGTGTTCGCCGCCGCCGGCATGGCCGGGATGGCCGGCGAGCCGGCCGGGGCGGTGGCGGCGATTTTCCCGACGGCGACCAGTCCCCCGGCCGAGGCGCCGGCCGCGACGCTGGGGGTTCCTGGCCTGATTCTGACCGCGCCCGGAGACCCCGCGTCGCTGAACTCCAACGCACTGGCCCTGTCGCACGCATGGCAGGCGGCCACGCTGCGCACCGTCCGCAAAGCCGAACCCGGCGGGCTGGCCGAGGGCCGGCGACTGCCCAAAGCCTTCGGGCTGGCCGGCTCGCACCGGCGCACGCAGCGCGCGGTCCGTGCGCTGCTGACCGGGTACCTGCTCTGCACGCTCGGCGGCGACAAGGCCTACCGCGACTTCGCTAATCCGGACGTGCACCTGCCCAAGACCGATCAGGTGGATCCCGAGACCCCGCCGGTTTCGCTGGGAGAAAAGATCGTCGCGCTGCTGAAATAGCGCGGGCCGCCGCAGCTGGCCGGGGCCGCCGTGGTATCTGTCGTGGGTGCGCATCGGGATCGCTCTGGATTATTCGGGTGGCTTTCACCGGGCCGTCGACCGCGTCGTAGAACTGGAGAAGTCGGGCCTCGACATCGCGGTGGTGGCCGAGGCCTATTCCTTCGACGCCATCAGCCAGCTCGGGTACCTGGCCGCCAAGACGGACACCGTCGAGTTGGCCTCGGGTGTGGTTCCCCTCTACCTGCGGACGCCATCGCTGCTGGCCATGACCGCCGCGGGCCTGGACTTCGTGTCCGACGGCCGGTTCCGCCTCGGGATCGGCACGTCCGGACCCCAGGTGATCGAGGGATTTCACGGCGTGGAGTTCGACGCGCCGTTGGGCCGCACCCGCGAGGTCGTGGAGATCTGCCGGAAGGTGTGGCGGCGGGAACGGCTGCAATTCGCCGGCAAGCATTATCAGATCCCGGTGCCGCCCGACCGGGGCACGGGACTGGGCAAACCTCTTCAGCTGATCAATCACCCGGTGCGCGAACGTATTCCGATAACGATCGCCGCGCTGGGCCCGAAGAACGTAGAACTGACCGCCGAGATCGCCGAAGGCTGGCAGCCGGTGTTTTACCTGCCCGAGAAGGCCGAGTCCGTCTGGGGCGGGGCGCTGGCTGCCGGTGCCGCCAAACGCGATCCCGCACTGGGGCCGCTGGATGTCATGGTGCACGCGTCGCTGGCCATCGGTGACGGCGTCGAGGAGCGGCTGGCCTGGGTGAAGCCGCAGCTGGCCCTCTACATCGGTGGGATGGGCGCCAGGGGCCGCAACTTCTACCACAACCTCGCCACCCGGTATGGATTCGGCGAGGTCGCCGACCGGATCCAGGAGCTGTATCTGTCGGGCCGCAAGCGAGAGGCCACCGACGCCGTGCCCGACGAGTTGGTGCGCGGGATCTCGCTCGTCGGCCCCCGTGGGTTCGTCGCCGAACGCCTGGCCGCTTTCGCCGAGTCGGGGGTGACGACGGTGTTGGTCAGTCCGGTGGTCGCCGATCCAGGGGAATCGGTGCGTCAGGTCGAGGAGCTTCTCGAGCTGCGACCCGCCTGAACTCGTCACTGGCCCGCCTGCGGCAGCTGGTCCGCGGCGATCTCACATGGTGTCGACGCCTCATCCACCGCGAGTGCCGGGTCGCCGGGCGGCGGTGCCACGGGACCGGGTGCGGCGACCGGCGCTGGCGCATCGACCGCCTGGGACTGGTCACCGGGTTGGGACTGGTCACCGGGTTGGGACTGGTCACCGGGTTGGGACTGGTCGGCCTCATGCGTTTGGTCGACGTCTTCGCCATCGTCGCCGGAGTCCTGCTCGTCGGCGTCGTCGCCCCTGCCGTCGGGATGGAAGGGATCGTCGCTGTCGGAGTCGTCCGCGCCGCTCAGTGCGTCGTCGAACGCCGACGGGTCGGCGAGCTGGCCGGCCGAACCGAGCAGGCCGCTCATGGCATCGACGATCCGCCCCGCAAGTCCGCTCAAACCGCCCAGCCCGCCCAGGCCGCCGCCCAGGCCGCCGCCCAGACCGCCGGCGGGCATACCCGCGGCGTCACCGAGCGCCGCTCCCCAGTCCGGCGCCGGCGCCACGGGTGCCGTGGCAGCGACCGGCGGCGGGGGGTCGGCCGGCATGGGCGCCGGCGCCACGGGTGCCGTGGCAGCGACCGGTGGCGGGGGGTCGGTCGGCCCAAGCGGCACCACCGCGGCGGGTACCGCGGCCGCGGGTGCGACCGGCGCCGGCGGCGGGTCCGGTTGGTAGGCCGGCCCGAAATCGCCGGGGACCTCGAAGTACGCCGTCGGCGCGGCAGCCATCCTGTCGATGACCATGTCGTAGGACGCCGCGATCCCCGCCCTGGTCGAACGCATCGCGGTCAGCCAGTCGTTGCGGATGTCGTTGTCGACGTAGGGATGTATCTCGTCACGGACGACCTGCTCGACGGCCGCCTTGTCGCCGGCCCCGTGGGTGGCCGCCGCGGCGGCCGCCAACCACGCCGCTCGCTGCGCCTGCGTGCGATCGTCGATGGCGATGGCCGTGGCGACCTTCGAGTCGAGCAGATACCAGAGATTGTCGCGCAGCGACTCGCACCGCTGCGCCGCGGCACGGACCTCGGTGGCCACGGTGTCGGACACATCGCAATGGCGCTGCAGGAACGCGATGGCGGCGGCACCGCCCGGACCCGTCCATGCCGCGGCCAGTTCGTCCACCTGGGCCCGCTGCATGCGGAGGCCTTCGGCCACCGCGGCGCCCGCCGCCCGCAATTCCGCGCAGTCGCGATCCAGCGCGTGCAGGTCCAGGCCCTGTTCGCTGTCGTACCAGTCGTGGATCTGGGACGGGCGCGCCGTCAGGTCGGGCTCCCGGTAGCCGAGCGCGCGGCAGGCCCGCACGTAGCTCTGGGTGTGCTCGACGGCGAGCCGGCCGTCGGTGAGGCGTTGTTGGACGTCCAACCGGTCGGCCATGCTCAGGCGATCCGTCTGGCGGCATACAGTTCGGCGTCGGCATAGCGGTCGGCGCTGGCCCGCAGGGCAACGGCGACCGCCGCGGACGCCCGTGACCACTGCGACAACTCGGCCGCGAGTCGCTGCAGGCCGGCCCGCAGTGCGTCGCCGCGCGCAGCATACGCGCGGCCGGCGCCGGCCCCGCCGAACGTCAGCCTGGCCAGGTGCGCGCCCACGGCGTCGTCGATCAGTTCGGCAGCCGCCCTCAATCGGTCGGCGACCCCGTGCACGGCCACCACGTCGACCTCGGCAGAACTACGTTCTCTCATGCCTGTTCCGACGCCGGCAGCGGCGCCGGGGTTCCGGCGAAGATCAGCTCGCGGCGCTGACCGCTTCGGCGACTCGGGCGGCGATCCGCTCGGCGACGTCCCTGGCCGGCGCTTCCACCATGACACGGATCACCGGTTCGGTGCCGGAGGGCCGCAACAGGATTCGGCCGGTTTCACCCAGCTCGCCGGTGGCCGCCGCGACCGCAGCCTGTACCGAGGGCGCGGCGGAAGCGGTCGCCCTGTCGGCGACCTCGACGTTGATCAGCACCTGGGGCAGCGTCTGCATCCTCGCGGCGAGCTCGGCCAGCGAGGCGCCGGTCTGCACCATGCGCGTCATCAATCGCAGACCGGTGACGGTGCCGTCCCCGGTGGAGCCCAGTGCGGGCATCACGATGTGGCCGGACTGCTCCCCGCCGAGGCTGTAGTCGCCGGCGCGCAACTCCTCCAGCACGTGACGGTCGCCGACGCCGGTGGTGCGCACGGTGATGCCGGCCGCACGCATGGCCAGGTGCAGCCCCAGGTTGCTCATCACGGTGGTGACCAGCGTGTCCGAGGCCAGTTCCCGGGCCTCCTGCATCGCCAGCGCGAGCACGACCATGATCGCGTCGCCGTCGACGACGTGTCCACCGGCGTCGACGGCCAGGCACCGATCGGCGTCGCCGTCGTGCGCCAGGCCGAGGTCGGCACCGTGTGCGACGACCGCCGCGCGCAGCGCATCCAGGTGCGTCGACCCGCAGCCGTCGTTGATGTTGAGCCCGTTGGGCTCGGCGTTGATCGCGATGACCCGCGCCCCGGCCGCGCGGTACGCGGTCGGGGCGGTCGACGACGCCGCCCCGTGGGCGCAGTCGACGACCACGGTGAGGCCGTCGAGCCGCAGCGTGCTGGCCTTGCCGACGTGGCGCAGATAGCGCTCCGCGGCATCCTCGGCGTCGATCACCCGGCCGATCCCCGCACCGACCGGCCGCCCCCCGGGTGCGGCGGCAACCAGTTCCTCGATCCGGTCCTCGCCGTCGTCGTCGAGTTTGTGGCCGCCGGGACCGAAGACCTTGATGCCGTTGTCGGGCATCGGGTTGTGCGAGGCCGAGATCATCACGCCGAAGTCGGCGTCGTAGGCGCCGGTCAGGTAGGCCACCGCCGGGGTGGGCAGCACCCCGACCCGCAGGGCGTCGACACCCTGGCTGGTCAGCCCGGCGATCACCGCGGCTTCCAGCATCTCCCCGCTGGCGCGGGGGTCCCGGCCCACCACGGCGACCCGCCGGCCGGGCCCACCCGGCCGCGCCAGATGCCCGGCCGCGGCCATGCCCAGTGCCAGCGCCAGCTCGGCGGTCAACTCGCGATTGGCGACCCCACGAACTCCGTCGGTGCCGAATAGTCGACCCATGCGGACAAACCTCTCACAGTTTGGACGGTCCGGCACCTGACGTGCCCGTTCTTTTCTGACCGAAGCCGCGCGCGAATACGCGCAGACACGCCGGATACGGCGCACAACGTCTCCTGCGAGATGCCGCTTCGCGGCCAGAAGGTGACCGCCGATCAGCGCTTGCTGTACTGGGGCGCCTTACGCGCCTTCTTCAGGCCGTACTTCTTGCGCTCGGTGGCACGCGGATCACGGGTGAGGAAGCCGGCCTTCTTCAGCGCCGGGCGATCCTCCGGCTGCGCCAGGATCAGCGCGCGGGCGATACCCAGGCGCAGCGCACCGGCCTGGCCCGACGGGCCGCCGCCGGTCAGGTGGGCGAAGATGTCGAAGTTCTCCGCCCGGTCCACCGTGACCAGCGGCGCCTTGATGAGCTGCTGGTGCACCTTGTTGGGGAAGTAGGCCTCCAGGCTGCGGCCGTTGAGGTCGAATTTGCCGGTGCCGGGCACCAGCCGCACCCGCACCACGGCCTCCTTGCGGCGGCCGACGGTCTGGATAGGCCGCTCGAACACGTAGGAGTCGCCGGCGCGCACGCCGGGGGCCGCGGCCGTCTCGGTGGTCTCCGGGACCTCAACCGCGACTTCCGGCGCTTCGGTGACTTCAGTGATTTCCGGCGCTTCGATGGCTTCGGTGGCTTGCGGGGCTTCTTCCACGGCTTCGGGCGTCTCGGTCACTGGGCCACCTGCTTGATCTCGAACGGAACCGGCTGCTGCGCGGCGTGGGGGTGCTCCGGGCCGGCGTAGACGTGCAGCTTGCGCTGGATCTGCCGGCTGAGCTTGTTCTTGGGCAGCATGCCGACGATCGCCTTTTCGACCACGCGGTCCGGGTGCTTCTGCATCAGCTCGCCAATGGTGCGTTTGCGCAGGCCGCCGGGGTATCCCGAGTGGCGGTAAGCCAGCTTGTCGCGCAACTTCTCGGGGCCGATGGCGACCTTGTCGGCGTTGATGACGATGACGAAGTCGCCGCCATCGACGTTGGGGGCGAACGTCGGCTTGTGCTTACCGCGCAGCAGGGTGGCTGCCGCGACGGCAAGACGGCCAAGCACCACGTCCGTGGCGTCGATGACATGCCACGACCGCGTGGTGTCACCCGCCTTCGGCGCATAGGTGGGCACAGCGCTTACCTTCTCTTCTCGGGGTGAGTCCCGGTGCGACCCGGGTGCCGGTCAGGCGTCATCCGGTGGGGGCTGGTCTCGGCGACCGACATTGACCCGAGGCCCCGGCGTTACCGCACGCCAACGAAGTAGCTTACCGACGGACGTCCCCGCAGGTCAAAATCGCTGTGTGGTCCCGGCGGCTCTCCTCCGCCGGGACCACACAGCCGTCCGTGGGAGCGCGACGGCTACCGCGCCCAGAGACCGGCGGCCCTGCGGTCGGCGTCGGCCACCTCCTCGGCGCCGTCGCGGACGGCGTTGCCGAGGTCGACGAGGATCTCGTTGAGCGCGGTCGCCGCCTGATGCCACCTCAGCTGCTCCACCTGGTAGGCGGCCGCCGCTTCGCGGGTCCATAGCTGCTGCAGTGGGGCGATCTGCGCTCTCAACTCCTCCAGCGCGGCGTTGAAGCGCGCCGACGTGGCATGGATCTCCTGGCGCACCGCGTATTCGATCTCGCCGAAGTTGTAGGACAGCACCGCGTCCACGACTATCTCCTTCCGGTCACAGGTGTCCGCCGGAGGCGGCGACGCGGTGGGCGTGGTGATCAGCGGCCTCCTGCAGGGCGGCCGCGTTGTGCCGGATCGTCTCGGCGATGGCGTGCAGGACGTGGTGGAGCCGCATCGACTCGGCGTTCCAGCGATCCACCACCTCCTTGAACCGCGCCGCCGCGGGCCCGCCCCAGACCGACGGCGGCACGCCGCCCATGCGGCCGATGAACGCCTGCAGCATCGCCCGGAGTTCTTCGTTGCGGGTGTCGGTCGTGGCCGCGACCGAGCGCATCAGGTCGAAGTCGGTGCTCAGTGTGGTGGAGGTCTCCATATCAGGTTCGACCGCGGCGGGCCGCGTTCGGTTCCACCCGATGCCGATTCATCCGACCGCGTGCGCGGAGCGGACCGCCTGCTCGCACACGTCGCGCACGGCGTCGTAGCCGCCGGGCCGGCTCTGGCACCCGACGCTGATCCGGACGGCGCCGTCCAGCACCACCGTCCACCGCACGTGGTGCTGGGCGCGCACCTCGCGATAGGTGACCGCGGGGCGGCCCGCGCTCGTCCCGGACGGGTCGAAGTCGACGAACACCGCCGCCGACTCGGCGGCGATGGCCCGTTTCAGCCGCTCGGCGGCGCCGCTCAGCGCCTCACCGGCCGCCGGCGACTGGGTGATGTGCAGCGCGACCTCGGGATCGGACGGCGACGTGACCTGCACCCGTGCCGAACCGGGCCCGGTGACCACGCGCCGGGCCGGCCAGTCGGCCGGCACCGTGAGCGCGACTCTGCCTTCCACCAGAAACGTCGAGGCCGCGCCGCGCGCGGGTGCCGCGGCGTGCTGTCCGCCCGGGGCCACGGCCGGGGCTGCCGCGGCCAGCACGATGGCGGCGGCCGTGAACCCGGTGCGCAGCCGGGACCGCGGGCGGACCCCCTTGGCGGCCGGCCGCGGCGCCGCAGTCCGGGTGGCGTTGGCCGGGGGCGGCGCGGCCGAGCGGGCCAGCCGCGCCACGCCGGCGTCGTCGACGGGAACGACCGTGCGCCCGCCGCCGCGCACCGCACCGCCGAGCGACCTCGCGAGCGCCGCCGCCCCGGTGACCGTGCCCGGCGCGTCGACGACCACCGTGCCCGTCGTCGCGGCAAGAACCGTCGCAACCTCCTCGGCCGCACGGCGGGGCCCCGTCGCGCGGGGTACCGCGACCACCTGGGCACCGGCGACCACCACCAACCGCTCGGCGATCTCGACCACCACCGCCGCCCCCGCCCCGCACGCCCGCGCCAACAGCCAGGACCGCGGGCGCACCAGCACGTCGTCGGCCAGCGTGCGCGCGGCCGCGGTGACCACGCCGACACGCGAGGACGACCACCACGACGGGTGCACGAGGAGCAGCGTTTCCCCGGCTTGCGGGCACAGCGACGATCGCAGCGCGGCGCGCCACAGCACGTCGACGCTCACCGGCCGCTCCCCGAGCAGGGCCACCCGGTCGTCGATCGCGTCCAGGGCCGCCGCCACGACTGCGTCATCGGCGAATACATCTGCCGTACAACATAATCTGCGGATGGTGCCGGGCCCCGTCTCAAGGATCGCGCGGTGCGCGCTCACGGTGCGCTCCAGGCCACCTGGATCAGCTGTTCGTCACCGGGACGGGTGACCAGGATGCCGCGCCCCGGCGGCAAGCGCACCGGCCGACCGGAACCGAAAGACGCTCCGTCACCGGGACATCCGCTCATCCTCAGTTCGGTGCAGCCCAGGTCGCGCAGGCCCGCCAGGAGCGGCTCGAACAATGCCCGTTCGGTGCCCCCGCAGCGCCGGGCGAGCACCAGGTGCAGACCCAGATCGCTTGCGTACGGCAGGTATTCGGCCACGCCCACCAGTGGATTGCCCGAGGGGGCGGCGACCAGGTCGTAGTCGTCGACCAGCACGTAGATATCCGGTCCGGACCACCAGGACCCGGCCCGCAGCTGTGCCTGGCTCACGCCCGCGGGAGGCATCCGCTCCCGGAGCCGGTCCAGCAGCTCCGGGAGCAGCGCGGCCAGCGCCGCCGGCGACGCGGCATAGCCGCCGACGTGTTCGGTTTCGACCGCGCCCAGCAGCGCTCGACGGAAGTCGACGATCAGCAGGTGAGCCTCGGCCACGCTCGCGGTCCGCGCGAGCTCCCGGCACAGCAGCCGCAGGGCGGCGGTCTTTCCGCACTCGTTGTCCCCGATGATCAACAGGTGCGGGTGCCGCACGAAATCCACTGCCACCGGCTGCAATCGGCGCTCCTCGAGGCCGAGCAGGACACCCGCGCGGGATGCGGCGCCCGCGGCGCCCACGACGGTGTGGTGGTCCACGTGCGTGGGCAGCAGCGGTATGGGCGGCGCCGCCGAGTCACTGTGCGGGATCTTCTCGGCCGGCGCGGCGATCACCATGTGCATGCCGTCGGGCGAGATGCCGCGGCCCGGCCTGTCGCGGGGCACGTGCTGCGCCGCCTTGCGATCGAGTTCGGAGTCGGCGGGATCGCCGAGCCGCAACTCGATGCGGGTGCCGATCTGGTCCCGCAGCGACGGCCTGATGTCGGCCCACCGCGCCGCCGCGAGCACCACGTGCACGCCGAACGAAAGTCCCTGGGCGGCAAGCGTGGTGATCGGAGCCTCCAGTTCCTCGAACTCGTGCCGCACACTCCCCCAGCCGTCGATCACCAGGAAGACGTCGCCGAACGGATCGTCTTGCGCAACCGCGCGCCGCGCACGCCACCGGCGATACTGGGCGATCGAGTCGATGTGGTGCTCGCCGAAGACGGCCTCGCGCGAGCGCACCACCGACGCGCACTCGGCGACCACGCGCGCCGCGAGCCGCGGTTCGGCCCGGCCCGCGACGGCACCCACGTGCGGCCAGGCGCGCACCGAGGCCAGCGCGCCGCCGCCGAAATCCAGGCAGTAGAACTGAACCCGGCCCGGATCGTGGGTGGCGGCCAACGCGGTGATCAGGGTGCGCAGCGCCGTGGACTTCCCGCTTTGGGGCGCCCCGACGACCGCCACATTGCCCGCGGCCGCCGACAAGTCGACCAGCAGCGGCGTCCGGCGCTGCTCGAACGGGCGGTCGACGATGCCGATGGGAACCGTCAGTGCGCGCGGCGCGAAATCGCGCAGCAGGGTGTCCAGCGCCGGCGACGGACCCAACGGCGGCAGCCACACCCGGTGCGCCGGCGGCCCGTGCCCGCACAACCGGTCCACAACCGCGCGCAGGACCGTCGGCGCGGCGCCGGGCGCCGCGACCCGGGTCACCGGCCCGGCCGCGCGGGTGTCGAACCGGCGCACCGCGGGCCCCGGCCCCGCCACCGCCACCGGCCCCGGCACCGACCGCAGCGGGCCCGACACGCAGGCGGCCTGGAAGCGGACCGGCTCGCCGCTGCCCGCGCGCAGGTAGCCCGCGCCGGGTGTGTTCGGTAATTCGTAGGCGTCGGGCGTACCCAGCACCAGGCGGGATTCGCCGGCGGACAACGTCTTCAGGCACAACCGGTAGGACAGGTGGGCCTCCAGGCCTCTCAACCTGCCCTCCTCGAGGCGCTGACTGGCCAGCAGCAGGTGCATGCCCAGCGAGCGGCCCACCCGGCCGATCGCCACGAAGGTGTCGGCGAAATCGGGATGCCGGCTGAGCAGTTCGGAGAACTCGTCGACGATGATGAACAACGACGGCAGCGCGCTCAGCGCGGCGCCGTCGCGGCGGGCGCGTTCGTAGGCCGCGGCACCGACGCACCCGGCCGCCCGCAACAGCTCCTGGCGACGGTTCATCTCGCCGGCCAGCGCGTCCCGCATCCGGGCCACCAGCGGCGCGTCGTCGACCAGGTTCGTGATGACCGCCGCGACGTGTGGTGCGCCTGCCATGTCGAGAAACGTTGCGCCCCCTTTGAAGTCGACGAGCAGCAGGTTGAGCGCGGCTGGCGAGTGCAGCGCCATCATGCCCAGTGCGACGGTCCGCAGCAGTTCGGACTTGCCCGACCCGGTGGCCCCCACACACAGGCCGTGCGGGCCGACGCCGCCCTCGGCGGGCTCCTTGATGTCGAGCCGCAGCGGCGCGCCGTCGGCCCCGGCGCCGATGGGCACGCACAGCCGGTCACGCTCGTTTGCGCCGCGCCACGACAGGGCCGGGTCGAAGCCGGCGAGGTCGCCGATCCCCACCAGACCCGGCCACCCGGAACCCCCGACCCGGCCGTCGGCCCCGACCCGGTGGGCCGCCAGCCGGCGCGCACAGGTCAGCGCCTCCACGGGGCCGAGCCGGTCGGGGCACGCCAGGGTCTCTACGTCGCCGCCCTGCGCGATCGTCACCGGTGCGCCGTCGCGGCCGCCGCCGACCGCGACGGTGATCACGCCGGGTATCGCGCCGGCGTCGTCGTCGACGTCGGCGATCACCACCGCCTGCCCCGCGCCCAGCGCCGCCAGCGCCGGCAGCGCCGCCGCAACGCTCGGGTACACCATGCGGGCGGGGCCCAGGGCATCGGCTTCGGTGGGATGTCTGTTGTGGGGCAACCATTTCAGCCAATCCCAGTGGACCCGCGCGCGGTCGCCGACCGCGCCGACGACCGACAGCTCATCCGGGGGATGCAGCACCGCCAGCTGACAGACCATGGCGCGCATCAGCCCCCGCACCGCCGCCGGATCGCCCTGCAGGGTCAGGGTCGCCCCGGGTCGTAGACCGATCGCGATCGGCACGTCGGCGACCGCCGCGTGGGTGTCGACGAACCGCCGCATCGCCGTGGCGGTCACCGGGTCGGTGGCCCCGCGGGACGGTGCCGCGGGGGCCACCAGGCGGGCGGCGAGTGGCCGGCCGCCGACGCCGACCCGGACCAGGCAGAAGTCGGCGTCGGCGGCGTGGCGCTCCCACATCCGCGGGCCGCCGATCAACGTCCACAGCGTGTCCGGGTCAGGATGACTCCAACGCTCGCAGACACGTTGTGCGGCAGCAGTTTCGGCGACCACCCGGCGCAGGCCGCTGAGGTGTTCGAGATACCCGGCCCGGTCGCCGTCGATATCGCCGCCGCGCCCCCGCCCGGCGATCACCGTCACCAGCGCCGAGACCAGCATCATCGCCGGCAACGCCATAAACGCCGGGTTGCGGCCCGCGCCCGTCCCCGGCAGCGACGACACCGCCATGGCTCCCGCGGCCGCCACCGACGTGACGAGCGGGAGCAGCCGCAGCAGCGGACCCGGCGCCGCGGGAGCCGGCAGGCCGGGCGGGGCATCGACGACGATGTCCGCCGCTGAAACCGCCGGCGGCCGAAGTCGCGCCGGGGGCGCAAAGTCATCAGTCACCGCGATCCTCCCACTGTCGCCGACGGTAGGCAGCCGCAGAAGGGGCGGCAAGTCACCTGTGGACACCCGGACACCGGGTCACCCGAAACCGGTTAACGTGCCGGTGATTCGAGCGAAGGGGTCGCCGTTGCCTGAATCCGACGAATTGTGCCGGGTATGCGTTCACGCCGGTGCCGCCGCGGCGGACCTGGTGCTGCCCGCCGGCGTGCCCGTGGCGGCCCTGATCCCCTCGATCGTCGACATCCTGCACGGCCCCGCCGGCGCCGCGGAGGCGACGCGCTATCTGCTGTCACCGCCGGGACGGCCCGCTCTGCCCGGGCCGACCACACTGGCGCAGAACGGCATCCGCGACGGCGCCGTTCTCGTGCTCAACCGGTCCGCACCGCCCGCGCCGACGCCGCTCCACGACGACCTCGCCGAGGCGGTCTCGGCGGCGCTCGGCCCGACGGAGGGGCCCGACGGCCGTCGTGCGACCCGCACCGCGGGTGCGGTCGCGGCGACCTGCCTGGCCGGCATCGGCGCGGTTGCGCTGCTGCGGAACGCGTTCAGCGACAGCGCGCCCGCCGGTCACGCCGGTACCGCCGCCGTGGCGGCCGCGGCCGGCGTCGTGGCCGTGTTGTCCGCGGTATTCGCGCGACGGGTGTATCGGGACCCCACCGCCGGGCTCGCGCTGGGCGTGATCGGCACGGCGTTCGCCGCGGCCGCCGGCTTCCTGGCCGTTCCCGGCCGCCCGGGCGTGCCGGGCGTGTTGTTGGCCGCGACGGCCGCCGCGGTCGCGTCGGTGCTGTCGATGCGCGCATCGGCCCGGGGCGCCGCCGCGTTCACCGCGATGGCGGGCCTGGCGATGGTCGTGGCCGCCGCCGCGTTCGTGGGTGTGCTCACCGCGGCCCCGCCGGCCGCGATCGGTGCGGTGACCGCGCTGGCGTCCCTGGGCCTGCTCGAATGCTCGGGGCGGGTGTCCGTCGTGCTGGCGGGCTTGTCGCCGCGCCTCGATGCCGTCACACCCGACGGGGACCGGGTGGCCGCCGCGGCGGTCCGCGCCGACCGCTGGTTGACCGGCCTCATCGGCGCGTTCGCCTCCTCGGCCGCCGTCGGTGCCGCGGTCACCGCGCTTGCCGGCGGACCACGCCTGGCCCGCTTGGTCTTTGCCGCCGTCACCGGCGCGTTGCTGCTGGCGAGGGCCCACACGGTTGGCGGCAGGGCGGCGCTGCCCCTGGCCGGTGCCGGATTCATCACCATCGCAACGGTTTTGGCTACCGCGGCGATCAGCGCGCCGGAGCGGGGTCCGTGGATCGCCGCGGTGGCGGCGCTGCTGGCCGCCGCCGCGTTGGTCCTGGGCCTCGCCGCCCCGGACCTGTCGCTGCCGCCGCCACTGCGCCGCGGCGCCGGACTGTTGGAATGGTGCGCGCTGCTTGCCATGGCACCGCTGGCGTGCTGGATTTGCGGCGTCTACGGCGCCGTTCGCGGAATTCGCCTCCCGTGACGGCCGCCCGCGTCGGAAGGCTGCTCGCGGCGTCGGCGCTGGCGGCGCTGTGCCAGTTCGGAACGCCGGGTGCCCAGGCGGTTTCACCGCCGCAGGTCGACGACAGGTGGCTGCCGGCGCCGGCCCGGCCGGCCCCGCCACGGCCGACCGTGCAGCGCGACGTGTGCGCGGCGCTCACGACCGGTCCCGCCCCGGACACCGACCCCCTCGCCGACCTCGACCTGCCCAGGGTGTGGCAGCTCACCCGCGGGGCCGGGCAACGCGTCGCGGTGATCGACACCGGCGTCTCCGCGCACCCCCGGCTGCCCACCGTGGTGCCCGGAGGCGACTACGTGTCCACCGGCGACGGCGCCGCGGACTGCGATGCCCACGGCACCCTGGTGGCCGCAATGATCTCCGCCGCAACGGATTCCGCGGGCACGGGCGGGGTCGCGCCCGACGCCACGGTGATCAGCATCCGCCAGTCCAGTACGAAGTTCGCCCCGGCGGCGGACCGGTCCCGCACCGGCGTCGGTGACGTCGACACGCTGGCCGAAGCCGTGCGCACGGCGGCCGATCTCGGTGCATCGGTGATCAACATCTCCTCGGTCGCCTGCGTTGCGGCCTCCTCGACCCTCGACGACCGGGCGCTGGGCGCCGCGCTGGCCTACGCCGTCGACGTCAAGAACGTCGTCGTCGTGGCCGCGGCGGGCAACACCGGCGGCGGAGCGCAATGCCCCGCTCAACGTCCGGATGCCACCTGGGACGACATCACGGTCGCGGTCAGTCCCGCCTGGTACGACGACTACGTGCTGACAGTCGGTTCGGTGAACGCCGAAGGCGTGCCCTCGCCGTTCACCCTGGCCGGTCCCTGGGTGGACGTCGCGGCGACCGGAGAGCGGGTGCACCCGCTCGGGTGCGAAGTGTCGGGCACCAGCTTCGCCGCACCGGTCGTCAGCGGGGTGGCGGCACTGATCCGGGCCCGCTTCCCCGCGCTGACCGCGCGGCAGGTGATGCGGCGCATCGAGTCGACCGCGCATCACCCGCCCGCCGGCCGCGATCCGCTCGTCGGCCACGGGACGATCGATGCCCTGGCCGCCGTCAGCACCGACCCCGGCGCGCCCGACGACGCGGCCAGACCGGCACCGTCGCCGATGCCGGCACCCGCCCACGCGCCGTCACCGAACCGGGATGCGCGCGGCACCGCGCTGGGCGGCGCGGCGATCTGCCTCATCGCGCTGGCCGCCGCCCTGGCCGCCCAGGCCGCCCGCACCAGGGCCCGCACCGGGCCCGCCGGGCCCGACGACGGCGTCGCGGGCCACTGATGCGTTGGTTCGGCTGAGTTCGGGTCCCGACGGCAGCGCCGCCAGCATCGGCCACGGCGCCGGAACCGGCGCCGCGAGACCGAGGTCGTGCGCGGCGTCATCGTCGTGGACGGCGAAGCGCACCCCGGTGTCGGTGACGAGGTAGCGGTCGGCCGCCCGGCCGCCCCGCACGTAGGCGCTGCGGCCGGGCGGCAGATAGACCGCGTCCAGCGCGGGACCGCGCCCGTCGGCCTGCGCCAGCGTCACCGGCGCCTGCCCGGGCGGCAGCGGGAGGCGATCCCCCGTCACGATCCCGACGTGTCCCGCCGCGGGTTCCTGGACGACGCACACGGCGCCGCCGGCGTCGGCCGGATCGGGGGCCCGGTCGGGAAATCCCCCCAGCGGCAGCGTGGTCACGATCGGAGCGGCGCGGATCACGTCGGGCGCCACCGTGCGGACGTCGGCCGTACCGTGCGAGTCGCCGAGACGCAGCAGATCCGCGGCCACCCGGCCGATGCGCTGCGCCCCGGCGGGCAACACCACGTAATATTCGTCACCGTCCCCGCGTGTGATGCGTAGCACACCGCCGACCGGAAAGCCCGGGACCCCCGCCGACTCACGACCGGCTCCGGCGATCCGCGGTGCCGTGATCGGCGGCGCCTCCGGGACGGCGTTGAGCAACCACGCGGACACGGCCCGCGGCGCGCGCCCCTCCAGCCGGAGCGCCCGCACGACAGCGGCGTCGGACAGCTCCACCACGGCCCGGCGGCCGTCGTAGAGCAGGTAGGCGGGCAGGCCCGGGCCGGCGGTGGCCAGCACGGCCCGCCCGCCGGGCAGGTGCCGGCCGGCCCAGGCGTCGACCCGCCCGACGACGACCGTCGTGCCCTCACCGCCGGGCCCTCGGCCGTCGCAGACCGCCCACACCGACTCCTCCGCGGGCAAAGCCGCTCCGATGAGCGTCGGCGCGCCCGGAATGCCCAGCAGCGGGCCGCGTTTGGTGCGACGCAGATCCGACTCGGACACCAGGCGCGGGCCGGTGTCCGCCCCGGCGATCAGCCGTGCCGACACCACGTTGAGCACGGGATGCCAGGTCTCGCCCACGCGGACGTACAGCGCGCCGGATTCCCGGGCGATCACGATCCGCGCCCGGTCGAGGTCGGGATGCGGCCGCAGCACGGCCAACACGGCGCAGCCGGCCACGGCGACCGCCGCGAGAACCCAGCCGAGGGTCAGCGGCGCCGCCCGCGCCGGGACGGACCGGCCGCCGTGCAGGGCACGCTCGACACGGCGCAGCAAAAACCGGTAGCCGCTGACCCGCAGCGCCGTCGTCGACCGGCCCGACACCCAGCCCCCGCCCTTCTCCACATCTCCCCACGATCCGTCCGCATCCGTCGGGCCTCACGGTAGCCCGCGTGGCGGTGCCCGCGCGCAGTCCATCCACAGCCGCCGGGGTGTCGTCTGGCCTGGTTACGGCTAAAATTATCGAATGTTTCTGCACCGCACACGTGGCCCTCGGGCGGGCGGCGCGCGGTCGGGGGGTCGCTGGGCCGGACTGGGGGCCGCCGCGCTGGCCGGCGCCGCGGGGCTGGTGGTCGCCCCCGTCGCGGTCCCCGTCGCCTCGGCCGACAGCTGCCCCGACGCGCAGGTCATCTTCGCCCGCGGAACCAACGAGCCGCCCGGCATCGGGCGGGTCGGCGAAGCCTTCGTCGACTCGCTGCGCCAGCAGACCGGCGGCCTCGACATCGGGACGTACGCGGTGAACTACAACGCCAGCAAGCTGCAGATCCACACCGGGGACGGCGCCAACGACGTGATCTCGCACGTCAAGTCGATGGCGTCGTCCTGCCCCGCCACCAAGCTGGTGCTGGGCGGCTACTCGCAGGGCGCCGACGTCATCGACATCGTGAGCGGGGCCCCCATCGGCGGCATCAACTGGGGCAGCTCGCTTCCCCCCGAGTACGCCAAAAACATCGCCGCGGTCGCCGTCTTCGGCGACGTGGCCGACCGGTCCGGCCGTTCGCTGGCGGCCCAGAGTCCGCTGTTCGGTTCCAAGGTGATCGACCTGTGCAACCCGATCGACCCGATCTGCCATGCCGGCCCCGGCAACGAGTGGACCGGGCACACCGAGGGCTATGTCCCGGTGTACACCACGCAGGCGGCCGCTTTCGTGGCGTCCAGGCTGCTGGCCGGGACCGGCCGGCAGGTCCCCGGGTTCGGGCCGCAGGTGCCCGGCTTTGCCCCGCAGGCACCCGGCGGCTCCCCGCAGGCGCCCGGGCCGCAGGCCCCGGCCGGCCCGCTGCCGCCGGGGTCGGGCCCGTCGATACACGGCAACGTGCCCCCGTCGTCGCCGCCGTCGCCGTCGCCGTCATCCCCGCCGTCGCCCGCGCCCGACCTGGTCTCCCTCGTCTACTGACGCGGCGTCGATAACGATTCCGGAACCGTCGGCGGTGGTCGGCTGAGCTGACCGGTCGCGTCGCTACCATCGGCCCATGCGGCTAAGCGCGGGTGCCCCGCTGCCCCAAGGCCGTTCGGGCGGCGGCCCCCGGCCTGCCCTGCCGCCGAAGTGGTCTTCGCGCGGGGCCGAGAGGAGCCGCCCGGTCCGGGCTACGTCGGCAACGCGTTCGTCGACGCCCTGCGACCCAAGCTGCCGAAGATGGCGATCGCGTCCTACGGGGTGGACTACCCCGCCGACATCAGCCCCGCCACGGGCGCCGACGACATGAGCGCGCACGTCCAATCCATGGCCCGGAGTTGTCCCAAGACGCGCATGGTGCTCGGCGGCTACTCGCTGGGTGCCGCGGCGGCCGACCTGGTGGTCGCGGTGACCAAACCGGCGTTCGGCTTCACCAATCCCCTGCCACCGGCCATGGACGACCACATCGCGGCCGTCGCGTTGTACGGCAACGGCACCCGGCGGATTCTCGGGCCCCTGCGCAATTTCAGCCCCGCGTTCGCCGGCAAGCTGTGAACCCCGGTGCGCGCCGGCTCAGCCGCGTGTACGCAGGTCGCGGGTGACCGAATTCCGCGCGGCCAGTTGGTCGTCGGGGGGGTAGTCCACGCCGATCAGCGTCAACCCGTGCGCCGGCGCGGCCGCGAAATCGCTGGACCGGCCGGTGGCCGAGAGCAGTTCGCGGCACCAGGAGGCCGGGCGGCGGTGTTCGCCGACGGCCAGCAGCGCACCGACCAGGGACCGCACCATCGACCAGCAGAACGCGTCCGCGGTGACGTGCGCGGTGATCACGTCGCCCTCGCGCGACCACTCGAGCCGCTGCAGGTCCCGGATGGTGGTGGCGTTGTCGCGGTGCCGGCAGAACGCCGCGAAGTCGTGCAGTCCCAGCAGGTCTCGTGACGCGACGGTCATCGCCTCGAGGTCCAGCGGACGTGGCCAGGCGGTGACATAGCGGGCCTGCTGCGGCTCCACCCCGTAGGGCGCCGTCGACAACCGGTAGCGGTAGTGCCGGCGCAGCGCCGAGAACCGGGCGTCGAAACCCGAAGGTGCGCGCGCGATCCCGAGCACGCGGACATCGGCGGGCAGGAACCGGCCGAGCCGTCGCAGCAACGGCAGGAACTCCGGCTCGCCGGGCCGCGGCGAGCGCGACTCGGCGTTCGGGAGCGCGACGACGGGCAGGTCGGCGTGGGCCACCTGCCCGCTTGCGTGAACCCCGGCGTCGGTGCGGCCGGCGGCCCGCAGCCGCACCGGCGCGCGGAAAACGGTCGTCAGCGCCTCGTCGAGGACGCCGGCGACGGTGCGTTGCCCGGCCTGTGCCGCCCAGCCCGCGAATTCGGTTCCGTCATAGGCGATGTCGAGCCGAAGCCGGACCTCGTCGCTAACTGTCGGCGGCCTCATCGGACTCGTCGGCGGCTGCCTCCTCGGCCGGCGGCGCTTCGGCGGCCGCCTCGGGCGCGGACGCCGAAACGTCCTCGGCCGGCGGCGCCTCGGCGGCCTCCTCCGGCTCGACCGCCGCCTGCGGCGCCGCCGCGGCCGCCACGGGCGCCTCCTGGCCCTTCGAGGCCTTCACCCGCCGCGCCCGGTCGGCTTCGGACGTCACCGTCTTCTCCCGCACCAGTTCGATCACGGCCATCGGCGCGTTGTCGCCCTTGCGCGCCTCGACCTTGATGATGCGGGTGTACCCGCCGTTGCGGTCGGCGAAGAACGGCCCGATCTCCTCGAACAGGGCGTGCACGACGTCCTTGTCGCGGATCTTCTTCAGAACCTCTCGACGGTTGTGCAGCGTGCCCTTTTTGGCGTGCGTGATCAGCTTCTCCGCGTAGGGCCGCAGCGCACGCGCCTTCGGCTCGGTCGTCTTGATCCGGCCGTGCTCGAACAGCGACGTGGCCAGGTTGGCCAGGAGGGCCTTCTGGTGCGACGACGACCCGCCGAGGCGCGGACCCTTGGTGGGCTTGGGCATTGCTGACGCTCCTGTCTAGGTTTCCAAAGCTGTTAGAGCTGTTCGGTTTCGGCGTAGTCCTGGTCGTCGTAGGCGGCCTCGCTGGACCAGGTGCCGGTGGCGACGTCGTAACCCGCGACCTCCGACGGGTCGAAGCTCGCCGGGCTGTCCTTGAGCGACAGACCCAGCTGGTGCAGCTTGACCTTGACCTCGTCGATGGACTTCTGACCGAAGTTGCGGATGTCGAGCAGGTCCGACTCGGTGCGGCTCACCAGCTCGCCGACCGTGTGCACACCCTCGCGCTTGAGGCAGTTGTAGGACCGCACGGTCAGGTCCAGGTCGTCGATGGGCAGCGCGAACGACGCGATGTGGTCGGCCTCGGCGGGCGACGGCCCGATCTCGATGCCCTCGGCTTCGACGTTGAGTTCCCTTGCCAGGCCGAACAATTCGACCAGCGTCTTACCCGCCGACGCCAGCGCGTCGCGGGGACTGATCGAGCTCTTGGTCTCCACGTCGAGGATCAGCTTGTCGAAGTCGGTGCGCTGCTCGACGCGGGTGGCGTCCACCTTGTAGGTCACCTTGAGCACCGGCGAGTAGATGGAATCCACCGGGATCCGGCCGATCTCGGCGCCGGAGACGCGGTTTTGCACCGCCGGGACATAGCCGCGACCACGCTCGACGACGAGCTCGACCTCGAGCTTGCCCTTGTCGTTGAGCGTCGCGATGTGCATCTCGGGGTTGTGCACGGTGACACCTGCGGGCGCCACGATGTCGCCCGCGGTGACCTCACCCGGGCCCTGCTTGCGCAGGTACATCGTGACCGGCTCGTCCTCCTCCGAGGACACGACCAGGCTCTTGAGGTTCAGGATGATCTCGGTGACGTCTTCCTTGACGCCGGGCACGGTGGTGAACTCGTGCAGCACACCGTCGATGCGAATGCTGGTGACGGCCGCCCCGGGAATCGACGACAGCAGCGTACGACGCAGCGAATTGCCCAGGGTGTACCCGAATCCCGGCTCCAGCGGTTCGATGACGAACTGGGACCGGTCGTCGGCGACGACTTCCTCGGACAGGGTGGGTCGCTGGGAGATCAGCATGGTGTTCTTCTTCTCCTTCTCGGCACCCGCTATTTGATGCCGCTCAGGTGGTCCGTCGCCGCGGTCACGGCTCCGGGGTGCCCGCACCCGTGGTGCGGGAGGCTCTTACTTGGAGTAGTACTCGACGATCAGCTGCTCGGTCAGCGGCACCTCGATCTGCGCCCGCTCCGGCAACTGGTGGATCAGGATCCGCTGGCGCTCCCCCACCACCTGCAGCCAGCTCGGGATCGGGCGGTCGCCCGCGGTCTCCCGCGCGATCTGGAACGGCACCGTGTTCAGCGAGGTGTTCCGCACATCGATGATGTCGTACTGCGAGACCCGGTAGCTGGGGACGTCGACGTGCACGCCGTTGACGCTGAAGTGGCCGTGCGTGACCAGCTGGCGGGCCATCCGCCGGGTGCGGGCCAGCCCGGCGCGGTAGACGACGTTGTCGAGCCGGCTCTCCAGGATGCGCAGCAGCTCCTCGCCGGTTTTGCCGGGCTGCCGCACGGCCTCCTCGTAGTAGCGACGGAACTGCTTTTCCATCACGCCGTAGGTGAAGCGGGCCTTCTGCTTCTCCTGCAGCTGCATCAGGTATTCGCTTTCCTTGATCCGCGCGCGGCCGTGCTGGCCGGGCGGGTAGGGACGCTTCTCGAACGCCTGGTCGCCGCCGACGAGGTCGGTGCGCAGCCGGCGCGATTTGCGGGTCATGGGGCCGGTGTAACGAGCCATCTGCTTTTCTCTCCTAAACCCGACGGCGCTTGGGCGGACGGCAGCCGTTGTGCGGCTGGGGGGTGACGTCGGCGATCGCGCCGACCTCCAGACCGGCGGCCTGCAGCGACCGGATCGCCGTCTCCCGGCCCGAACCCGGGCCCTTGACGAATACGTCGACCTTGCGCACGCCGTGCTCCTGAGCCTTGCGCGCGGCGTTCTCGGCGGCCAGCTGGGCGGCGAACGGGGTCGACTTCCGGGAACCCTTGAAGCCGACGTGGCCCGACGACGCCCAGGCGATGACGTTGCCCTGCGGGTCGGTGATCGTCACGATCGTGTTGTTGAAGGTGCTCTTGATGTGAGCGGCGCCGTGCGGGATGTTCTTCTTTTCCCGCCGGCGGGTCTTCTGTCCCTTCTTGGCGGAGCTTGCCTGCGCTTTCTTTGCTGGTGGCATGCGGTTCTACCTGGCCTTCTTCTTGCCTGCGATGGTGCGCTTGGGGCCCTTGCGGGTCCGCGCGTTGGTCTTCGTCCGCTGGCCGCGCACCGGCAGCCCGCGGCGGTGCCGCAGGCCCTGGTAGCAGCCGATCTCGATTTTGCGGCGGATGTCGGCCTGCACCTCGCGGCGCAGGTCGCCCTCCACCTTCAGGTTGGCTTCGATGTAGTCACGCAGGTGGGTCACCTGGTCGTCGGTCAGGTCCCGCGTGCGCAGGTCCTTGTCGATGCCGGTGGCCGCCAGAATCTCGTTCGAGCGGGTCCGTCCGACGCCGTAGATGTAGGTCAGGGCGATCTCCATGCGCTTGTCACGCGGCAGATCGACGCCGACTAGTCGAGCCATAGGTGGCGTTTCCTCTTTGTGTAGGCGGAGGTCTGGTCCCAGCCCGTTCCCGCCCCCGAAAGTTCGGGGTGGGGCCCGGCCTCCGTCCGGGCGTGGATGAGCTGCTCATCTCTCAAGATGCCGGCGGCTCACTGGTGCTGGGAGGTCTGCATTCAGTTGTGATCGCGGTCGGCTACTAGCCTTGCCGCTGCTTGTGGCGGGGATCGGGGCAGATCACCATGACCCGCCCATGCCGGCGGATCACCCTGCACTTGTCACAGATGGGCTTTACGCTCGGGTTCACCTTCACGGCTGGTCGATCCTGTTCTGTCGTCGCTGGGGTTCGGGCTTGCTCACTTGTACCGGTACACGATGCGGCCCCGGGACAGGTCGTAGGGAGACAACTCCACCACCACCCGGTCCTCGGGCAGGATGCGGATGTAGTGCTGCCGCATCTTGCCGCTGATGTGGGCGAGCACCTTGTGGCCGTTCTCCAGCTCAATGCGGAACATCGCATTGGGCAGGGGCTCGACCACGCGGCCCTCGACCTCTATGGCACCGTCCTTCTTGGCCATAACTTCTCAGAAATCCTCGTCTTTATCGTCTTCAGGTGTCGTTCTCGGTCCGCCCGCGTCGGCGCAGCGTCACCCGGTCTTCAAACGTGAGCCGGTGACAGGAAAGTCCTAGGACAGAGCACGCAGAAAGCCGGCGCGAATGTCGCACCGTTGGTCCACGATACCCGCAGATCGGGCCGGAGCCAAAATTCGCGGGCCATACCAGCGGGGATGACCAGCCCGTCCGGTCGGGTTGCCGGGAGGTCGCCGGTCTGGGGCAGGAACCGGCCCGGAACGTCGTCGTCGACACGCATCGGGGAGACCTGCGCGGGGAATCGGTGCCCGGCGACACCCGGTTCGTCGTGCTGCTGCCGCTCGGGGTGCCGCCCGCCCTCGACCCGGCCGCGCCGGAATAGCGGCACCGCACCCCGGGTTTCAGCCACCATGACCGATGCAACGAGCAAGCCCGGCTCAGCCCGGTCGTTAGGCCGGTTCGGATCGTTCGGCCGCGGCGTGACGCCCCGGCAGGCCAAGGACATCGAAGCCCTGGGATACGGGGCCGTCTGGGTCGGCGGTTCCCCGCCCGCCGAGCTGGCCTGGGTGGAGCCGATCCTGGCAGCCACCACCACGCTGCGGGTGGCCACCGGCATCGTCAACATCTGGACGGCGGCCGCCGGACCGGTCGCCGAATCGTTCCACCGCATCGAGTCGGCCTACCCCGGCCGCTTCCTGCTGGGGATCGGCGTGGGCCACCCCGAGGCGCACACGGAATACCGCAAGCCCTACGACGCGCTGGTCGACTACCTGGACTCACTCGACGAGCACGGCGTCCCCGCCGACCGCCGCGTGGTGGCGGCCCTGGGCCCGCGGGTGCTGACGCTGTCGGCGCAGCGCAGCGCCGGCGCACATCCCTACCTGACCACCCCGGAGCACACCGCGCGGGCCCGCGAGCTGATCGGCGCCTCGGGCTTTCCGGAGGCGTTCCTGGCGCCCGAACACAAGGTGGTGCTGACCACCGACCCCGAGAAGGCCCGCGCGGTCGGGCGCAAGGCGCTCGACGTCTATTTCAACCTGGCCAACTACCGCAACAACTGGAAGCGGATGGGTTTCTCCGACGAGGACATCGCCCGCCCGGGCAGCGACCGCCTCGTCGACGCCCTGGTGGCCTACGGCACGCCGGAGCAGATCGCGGGGCGGCTCACAGCGCACCTCGACGCCGGTGCCGACCACGTGCCCGTGCAGGTCCTGACCAAAGATGAAAACCTGGTCTCGGCGCTGGCCGAATTGGCCGGGCCGCTCGGACTGCAGTCGTGAACCAGAGAGGATCCCGATGACCGGGGCGGTAGCACTGAAACCCGAGCTGGGCTCCTTCGGCGTGTGGCTGCCCACCCGGTCGATCACCCCCGGGCTGGCGGCCGGCATCGAATCGCTCGGCTACGGCGCCGCCTGGATCGGCGGATCGCCGGACGCGGACCTGTCCTGGGTCGAGCCGGCCCTGGCGCAGACCACCTCGCTGCAGCTGGCCACCGGCATCGTCAACATCTGGTCGGCGCCCGCGCCCGAGGTCGCCGCGTCCTTCCAGCGCATCGAGGGCGCGTACCCGGGGCGGTTCCTGCTGGGCGTCGGGGTGGGTCACCCCGAGCACACCCGGGAGTACGTGAAGCCCTACGACGCGCTGGTGGGTTACCTCGACGCACTCGACGCGGCCGTCGTGCCGACCAGCCGCCGGGTCCTGGCGGCGCTCGGGCCGCGGGTGCTGCGGCTGGCGGCCGAGCGCAGCGCCGGCGCCCACCCGTACCTGACGACCCCCGAGCACACGGCCAAGGCCCGCGAACTGGTCGGCAATGCGGTGTTCCTGGCCCCGGAGCACAAGGTGGTGCTGACCACCGACGCCGGGGAGGCGCGCGACGTGGGCCGTCGCTTCGTCGAGCACTACCTGGGCCTGAGCAACTATGTGAACAACTGGCTGCGGTCGGGGTTCACCGAGACCGACGTGCGCAAGCCCGGCAGCGACAGGCTGATCGACGCGGTGGTGGCCTACGGCACGCCGGACGCCGTCGCGCACCGCCTGGGCGAACACCTCGAGGCCGGCGCCGATCACGTGGCGATCCAGGTGCTGGGGGGCTGGGACGAAGAGACCCTGCTGCCCGCACTGACCGAATTGGCCGGACCGCTGGGGCTGACTCCCCCCGGCTGAGCCGTCCGCTCGGCTAGGGTCTTAGGCCATGCGGCTACTGGTCACCGGCGGCGCCGGCTTCATCGGCGCCAACTTCGTGCACAGCACCGTGCGCGAACACCCCGAAGATTCCGTGACGGTGCTCGACGCCCTGACCTACGCCGGCCGGCGCGAGTCGCTGGCCGGCGTCGAGGACTCGATCAGGTTCGTCGAAGGCGACGTCAGCGACGCCGAGCTCGTCGACCGGTTGGTCGCCGAGTCCGACGCGGTGGTGCATTTCGCCGCCGAGACCCACGTCGACAACTCACTGGAAGACCCGGGCACGTCGCTGCAGAGCAACGTGGCCGGAACCTACGTCATCCTCGAGGCGGTGCGGCGGCACGGAGTGCGACTGCACCACATCTCCACCGACGAGGTCTACGGCGACCTGAAGCTCGGCGACCCGCAGCGGTTCACCGAGTCCACCCCGTACAACCCGTCGAGCCCCTACTCCGCGACCAAGGCCGCCAGCGACCTGCTGGTCCGGGCCTGGGTGCGGTCCTACGGGGTGCGCGCGACGATCTCCAACTGCTCCAACAACTACGGGCCGTATCAGCACGTGGAGAAATTCATCCCGCGCCAGATCACCAACGTGCTGACCGGGCGCCGCCCGAAGCTGTACGGCGCGGGCGCCAACGTCCGGGACTGGATCCACGTCGAGGACCACAACAGCGCGGTGCGGCGGATCCTGGACAAGGGCGACAACGGCCGCACCTACCTGATTGCCGCCGAGGGCGAGCGCGACAACCTCACGGTGATGCGCACGATCCTGCAGATGATGGGACGCGACCCCGACGACTTCGACCACGTCACCGACCGCGCGGGCCACGACCTGCGGTACGCCATCGACCCATCGTCGTTGTACAACGAATTGGGTTGGGCGCCAAAGCATGCCAACTTCGAAGCGGGCCTGCGAGCCACCATCGACTGGTATCGCGACAACGAGTCGTGGTGGCGGCCCCTCAAGGACGGCGCCGAAGCCCGCTACGAGGAGCGTGGTCAATGAAGGTTCGCGAACTCGACATCCCCGGCGCGTGGGAGATCACCCCGACCATCCACGGCGACTCCCGCGGGCTGTTCTTCGAATGGCTCAAAGACCGCGACTTCACCGGCTTCGCCGGTCACCGCCTGGACGTCCGGCAGGCCAACTGCTCGGTCTCGTCGGCCGGCGTGCTGCGCGGCCTGCACTTCGCCCAGGTGCCACCGAGCCAGGCCAAATACGTGACGTGCGTGCGGGGCTCGGTGTTCGACGTCGTCGTCGACGTCCGACTGGGCTCACCGACGTTCGGGAAATGGGATTCGGTCCTGCTCGACGACTCCGATCGCCGCACCATCTACATCTCCGAGGGCCTGGCGCACGGTTTTCTTGCCCTGCAAGATAATTCAACGGTGATGTACCTGTGCTCCTCCGAGTACAACCCGCAGCGCGAGCACACCATCTGCGCGACCGACCCGGTGCTGGCGGTCGACTGGCCGCTGGTCGACGGGGCCGCCCCCAGCCTGTCCGACCGCGATGCGGCGGCACCGGGTTTCGACGAGGTGCGGGCGTCCGGGGTCCTGCCCACCTGGGCGGAGACCCGGGCCTTCCTCGACGGCATGCGCGGCGGATAACCGCGCCAGGAGCCGACCAGCACAACCGTGAAAACCGGCTGTTTCCGTTAATTTCACCGACGGCACGATTTACGATGCTTTCATCGCCGATTTCGGGGGGGCGAGGGCTCGATGGCAATGGCGCGGGAGGTGCCAAATGTCGTTAGTGATGGCGGTGCCGGAGTTCATGGCCGACGCGGCGAACGATCTGGCGCGACTGGGCTCCACGCTCGATGCGGCCCACGCGGCGGCCCTCGCACCCACGACGGGAATCCTGTCGGCCGGCGCCGACGAGGTGTCGACGATGACCGCGGAGCTGTTTTCCGCGCACGCGGCCGGATTCCAGGCGCTGAGCGCCCGCGCCGCGGCGTTCCTCGACCAGCACGTGCAGGCCCTGCATGCGGCCGCGACCAGCTATGCCGACACCGAGGCGGCGAGCGTTGCGCAGCTGCTGCTGAACCTGGTCAACGCGCCCACCGACACGTTGCTGGGGCGGCCGCTGATCGGCAACGGCGCCAACGGCTACACCAACGCCCAGGGGGTGGGGACGGGCGGCCAGGCCGGCGGAATCCTCTACGGCAACGGCGGAAACGGCGGCAACAGCACCGCGCTCGGGGCGACCGGGGGTGCCGGCGGGTCCGCCGGGCTGTGGGGCAATGGCGGAAACGGCGGCACGGGCGGGCCCAACGCGGCCGGCGGCGCCGGCGGGGCCCCCGGCCTGCTGGGCGGCACGGCAGGGGCCACTGGCGCGGCCGGCACCGATTCCGGCAACTCGGTGCCGCTGTCGTATTCGGGAGAGCGCCTGGTGACCAGCCTCTCGGTCGGCAGCAACGGACCCACCGACTCGGTGATCGTCGACACCGGATCCACCGGCCTGATACTGCCACCCCAGGATGTCAATACCGCCAGCCTCACCCACACCGGGCAGACGGGCACCGCGACCTACGGCGACGGCGGGAGCTCCCTGACCGAGACCTACCGGATTTACGACGGCACGGTGAATTTCGGCAACGGTATTTCCACCTCCTCGAACACCCCCATCGCCGTCGTCCGGACAATGACCGAGAACGGCGTCTCCTATCCGGCCTCGGAGGCCCCCGCCATCTTGGGGATCGGGGTCAATGACGGTGGGCCGATGGTGGGCGCCAGCCCGGTGCAATACCTGACCGGCAACCTCAGCCAGGGCGTGCTGCTCGACGAACCCGCCGGGACCATGACGTTCGGGCCGGGCACGGCGTCGTCCTCCACCCCGTACACGACCGGGGCGCCGGTGAGCACACTGAGAGTCAGTATCGACGGCGGGACCGCGGTGTCGACGTCCTACGCGTTCATCGATTCCGGCGGCTTGTACGGCGACATGCCGACCAATCTCCACGCCCCCAGCAGCGGCGGCTACGTCGATCCGGGAACGACCGTCACCGTCGAGAACAGCAGCGGCACTGTGCTGTACACGACAACCGTGGGTTCGGATCAAATGTCCGTCGTGTCGAGCGCGGCCGGCGGCAACTTCAACAGCGGGATCGCGCCGTTCCTGGAGGACCCGATCTACCTCTCGTACAGCCCCGGCGGCACGGGAACAATGTACTTCGACACCTGAGCCACCGGGCTCGCCGGCCGGGCGCCCGTCCGTGGCGGATGAGAAGCTCTTGTGGTGGACGAGACCCCGGTGTTCGAATTCGCCGACGTCGTCGTGGAGCGGGACGGGGTGCGGGCGCTGGACGGGTTCACCGCCGCGGTCCCCGGGCGGGGGGTGACGGCGATATTCGGGCCGTCCGGTTCGGGCAAGTCGACCATGCTGCGCCTGTGCAACCGGCTGGAGCTGCCGACCGGCGGCCGAGTCTCTTTCCGCGGCAACGACGTCGCCGAGATCGACCCGTTGGTACTGCGGCGCCGGGTGGGCATGTGCTTCCAGCGTCCGACGCCGTTCCCCGGCACCGTGGCCGACAACCTGCGGGTCGCCGACCCGGACGCCTCCGACACGCGGATGCGCGACACGCTGGAGCGCGTCGCCCTGATCGGCTCGTGGCTCGATCGCGACGCGGCCGCGTTGTCGGGCGGGGAGGCACAGCGGATGTGCCTGGCCCGCACGCTGATGGCCCGGCCGCAGGTGTTGTTGCTCGACGAACCCACCTCCGCGGTGGACGCCGAAGCGGCCGGCGTGATCGAGCGTGCGGTGCGCGAGCTGGCCGACGACGACGGCATCCCGGCCGTCTGGGTGACCCACGACCGGGCGCAGGCCGCGCGGGCCGCCGATCGGGTGCTGCGGATCGAGCGGGGCCGCTGCCTGGGCGTCGGGCCCGCCGCCGCGGGTAACGGGCCGCGATGAACGGGCCGCGATGAACGGGCAGGTCGGCTGGGTCGGGCTGGTTACGTCGCTGTCGCTGGTCGCCGTGGCGGCGGCGGTGTCGCTGTGGCAGCGGCTGGGCCTGGAGCGCCAGGTGCTGTGGGCGGCGGCGCGCGCCCTGGTCCAGTTGCTGCTGGTGGGCGGCGCCCTGACGTTGCTGTTCGAGCCGGGCCGTTCGCTGTGGTGGTCGTGGGCGTGGATCGCGGGCATGGTCGCCTACGCCGGGGACGTCGCGCGCCGCCGGGCACCGGAGGTACCCCGGCTGGCGCCGCTGGCGATCGTCGCGTTCACCGCGGCGGCGGCGATCACGCTGGGGGTCATCTTCGGGCTGCGGGTGTTCCCCCTGCAGGCGCGGACCGTGGTCCCGATCGCCGGGATGATGATCGGCAACTCGATGACGGCCATGGTGCTGGTGGCCCGGCGCCTGGTCGACGAGTTGCGCGACAAACGCGACGAGGTGGAGGCCAGGCTGGCCCTGGGGCAGCCGTCCCGGCAGGCCGCCACGCCGTACCTGCGCGTCGCGTTGCGGTCGGCGATCAGCCCGCAGATCGAAACCACGAAGGCCACCGGCCTGGTGTTCCTGCCGGGCGCCATGACCGGGCTGATCCTGGCCGGCGTGCCCCCGGTGCAGGCCGTGCTCGTGCAGGCGGTGGTGATGTTCCTCATCCTGGGATCGGTCGCGGCGACCACCGTCGTGGTCGCCCTGGGCCTGGTGCGTCTGGTGTTCACCCGCGACCATCGGCTGCTGCCGCTGGGCCGCCGGTCCGGCGCTGCTGCCCCCGGCGGCGGCCGGACCCGGTAACGGGCCCCGGACCGCTCGCCTTGCCACGGGCGCCATCAGTTACTAGGATATGCAAGTATCCGCTCGAGCGACGCCAACCACACCCAAGGGCCCCCCATGACCACAACCATCCCGCACTTCATCGACGGCAAGCGCACAGCGGGGCAGTCCACCCGCACCGCCGACGTCTTCGACCCCAGCACCGGACAGGTGCAGGCCCGGGTCGCGATGGCGGGCAAGGCCGACGTCGACGCCGCCGTGGCGTCGGCCGTCGAAGCCCAAAAGGTTTGGGCGGCATGGAATCCGCAGCGCCGCGCCCGCGTGATGATGAAGTTCGTCGAGCTGGTCAACGACCACATGGACGAGCTCGCCGAGCTGCTGTCGCTCGAGCACGGCAAGACCGTGCCCGACGCGCGCGGTGACATCCAGCGCGGCATCGAGGTGATCGAGTTCGCCATCGGGATACCCCACCTGCTCAAGGGCGAGTACAGCGAGGGCGCCGGCCCCGGCATCGACGTCTATTCGCTGCGCCAGCCCCTGGGCGTCGTCGCGGGCATCACGCCGTTCAACTTCCCGGCGATGATCCCGCTGTGGAAGGCCGGCCCGGCGCTCGCCTGCGGAAATGCGTTCGTGCTCAAGCCCAGCGAGCGCGACCCGTCGGTCCCGCTGCGCCTGGCCGAGCTGTTCGGAGAAGCCGGCCTGCCGCCGGGGGTGTTCCAGGTGGTGCACGGCGACAAGGAGGCGGTCGACGCCATCCTGGCGCACCCCGACATCCAGGCCGTAGGTTTCGTCGGCAGCTCCGACATCGCCCAGTACATCTACTCCACCGCCGCGGCCACCGGAAAGCGGTCGCAATGCTTCGGCGGCGCCAAGAACCACATGATCGTGATGCCCGACGCGGACCTCGACCAGGCCGTCGACGCGCTGATCGGCGCCGGGTACGGCAGCGCCGGCGAACGCTGCATGGCGATCAGCGTCGCCGTGCCCGTCGGCGAGCAGACCGCGCAACGGTTGCGCGCCCGCCTCGTCGAGCGGATCACCAACCTGCGCGTCGGCCACGGCCTGGACCCCAAGGCCGACTACGGGCCACTGGTCACCGAGGCCGCGCTGGCCCGCGTGCGCGACTACATCGCCCAGGGCGTGGCCGCCGGCGCGGAGATCGTCATCGACGGCCGCGAGCGGGCCAGCGACGACCTGACCTTCGGGGACGCCAACCTCGAGGGCGGCTTCTTCATCGGGCCGACGCTGTTCGACCACGTCACCCCCGACATGTCGATCTACACCGACGAGATCTTCGGACCCGTGCTGTGCATGGTCCGGGCCAAGACCTACGAAGAGGCGCTGGCACTTCCGTCGGCGCACGAGTACGGCAACGGCGTGGCGATCTTCACCCGCGACGGCGACACCGCCCGCGACTTCGTCTCCCGCGTGCAGGTGGGCATGGTGGGTGTCAACGTGCCGATCCCGGTGCCGGTGGCCTACCACACGTTCGGCGGCTGGAAGCGCTCCGGCTTCGGCGACCTCAACCAGCACGGCCCGGCGTCGATCCAGTTCTACACCAAGGTCAAGACCGTCACGTCGCGGTGGCCGTCCGGCATCAAAGACGGTGCCGAATTCGTCATCCCGACCATGCACTAGGGCCCCGAGTCCATGGAACTCTTCGCGCTCGACGACGACGAACGGGTGATCACCGAGACGGCCGCCGCGTTCGCCGCCAAACGCCTCGCCCCGTACGCCCTGGAATGGGATGCCGCCCAGCACTTCCCGGTCGACGTGCTGCGCGAGGCCGCCGAACTCGGCATGGCGGCCATCTACTGCCGCGACGACGTGGGCGGCAGCGGGCTGCGCCGCCTCGACGGGGTCCGCATCTTCGAGCAGCTGGCGGTCGCGGACCCGACGACCGCCGCGTTCCTGTCCATCCACAACATGTGCGCGTGGATGATCGACTGTTACGGCACCCCGGAACAGCGCAAGGTCTGGGTACCGCGGCTGGCGTCGATGGACGTCATCGCCAGCTACTGCCTGACCGAGCCGGGCGCCGGCTCGGACGCCGGCGCGCTGAGCACCCGCGCCGTCAAGCAGGGCCCGGAAAAAAGTGCAGATTATGTGCTCGACGGCGTCAAGCAGTTCATCTCCGGTGCGGGCGCCTCCGACGTCTACGTGGTGATGGCCCGCACGGGCGGCCCAGAAAATCCGGGCCCGCGCGGCATCTCCACCTTCATCGTCGAAAAGGGCGCTGCGGGGCTGAGTTTCGGTGCGCCGGAGGAGAAGATGGGCTGGCACGCCCAACCCACCGCGCAGGTGATCCTGGACGGGGTGCGGGTGCCCGCCGACGCGATGCTCGGCGGCGCCGACGGCGAGGGCGCCGGCTTTTCCATCGCGATGAACGGCCTCAACGGCGGCCGCCTCAATATCGCGGCGTGCTCGCTCGGCGGCGCCCAGGCCGCCTTCGACAAGGCGGGCGTCTACGTGCGCGAACGCCACGCGTTCGGCTCCGCCCTGATCGACGAGCCGACCATCCGCTTCACCCTGGCCGACATGGCCACCGCGCTGCAGACGTCGCGACTGTTGTTGTGGCGGGCCGCGACCGCCCTGGACGCCGACGACGCCGACAAGGTGGAGCTGTGCGCGATGGCCAAGCGTTACGTCACCGACTCGTGCTTCGAGGTCGCCGACAAGGCCCTGCAGCTGCACGGCGGCTACGGCTACCTGCGCGAGTACGGTCTGGAGAAGATCGTGCGCGACCTGCGCGTGCACCGGATCCTGGAAGGCACCAACGAGATCATGCGCGTGGTCATCGGCCGGGCCGAGGCCGCGCGGTTCCGGGCCACCGCGTAGAAAGGCGCCATGACCATCGTTTCCACCGTCGCGTTTTTGGGGCTGGGCCACATGGGCGGGCCGATGTCGGCGAACCTCGTTGCCGCCGGCCACGCCGTGCGCGGTTTCGACCCGGTGCCCGCGGCGGCGGCGGCGGCGGCCTCGAACGGCGTCACGGTGTTCGACGACGCGACCGACGCGGTCGCCGGGGCCGACGTCGTCATCACGATGCTGCCCAACGGCGAGGTGGTCAAGCGCTGCTACGCCGAGGTGCTGCCGGCCGCTCGGGCCGGTGCGCTGTTCATCGACAGCTCCACCATCTCGGTCGACGACGCGCGGCAGGTGCACGCGCTCGCGCAGTCGCGCGGGATCGCCCAGTTGGACGCGCCGGTCTCCGGCGGGGTGAAGGGCGCCGCGGCGGGAACCCTGGCGTTCATGGTGGGCGGCGACGAGTCGGCGCTGCAGCGGGCGCGCCCGGTGCTGGAACCGATGGCGGGCAAGATCATTCACTGCGGCGCGGCCGGCGCGGGGCAGGCCGCCAAGGTGTGCAACAACATGGTGCTGGCCGTGCAGCAGATCGCGATCGGCGAGGCGTTCGTGCTGGCCGAGAGGCTCGGGCTGTCGGCGCAGTCGCTGTTCGACGTCATCACCGGCGCGACCGGCAACTGCTGGGCGGTGCACACCAACTGCCCGGTGGCGGGCCCGGTCCCGACATCGCCGGCCAACAACGGCTTCAAGCCCGGCTTTGCGACCGCACTGATGAACAAGGACCTGCACCTGGCGATGGACGCGGTGGCCTCGACCGGCTCGTCGGCACCGCTGGGCAGTCACGCCGCCGAGATCTACGCCGAGTTCATCGCGTCCGACGCCTCCCACGCCGACCAGGACTTCAGCGCCGTCATCGAGATGCTGCGCTCGAGCTGACCCAGGTTGCGCGCAACGTCGGAGAGAATTCACTCCGGCGGCCTATGTTGGGCCCATCAAGGAGTCCTCGATGATCGAATTGCTGCCGGACATGCCGGAGGGAGTGACCGGCATCCGGGTGTCCGGCCGGTTGCGCGGCGACGAACTGCGCGAGATCAAGCCCGCCATGGAGGAGCTGTTCACAACCGGTGGAATAAGGATCGTGGAAGTCATCGCGTCCGATTACGAGGGTTTCGGGCCCGGCGGGTTGGTCGAGGATCTCAAGATGGGATTCGGCACCGTCCTGCCGCATCATTCGGCCTTCACGCGAATCGCCGTCGTGTCGGACAAGGAATGGGTCGCCCACACCCTGCATGCGCTGGCGTGGATGGTGCCCGGCGAGCTGGCCGTGTTCGGGCTCGACGACCTCGAGCGTGCCAAGGCATGGGCCGCCGGCCAGCTCGAGCAGCCGACCTGATGGTGGCGACCCGCCGCGGTCAAAAGTCGCCGGCGTTGCGCCGCAACGTGTCCACCGCCGACACCAAGGCCAGCGATTCGGTGTCGGACATTCCGATATCGGCGAACACCTGCTCGTTGAGGGTGACCGTGGCGTCCTCCACCGTCGAGCGGCCCAGCTCGGTGATCTGCACCAGCGTCGTGCGCCCGTCGGTGGGGTGCGGCACCCGCCGCACCAACCCGTCAGATTCCAGCCGGCGGATCGCGTGGGTCACGCTGGTGACGTGCACCTGCAGGCGGTCGGACGCCTTGGTGATCGGCAGCGCCCCGGCGCGGCTGAACGCCAGCAGCCGCAGCAGCTCGTACCGCGAGAAGCTCAGGTCGTAGGGACGCAACGCGTTCTCGACCCGGGCCAGCAGGATCTGGTGCGCGCGCATCACCGAGGTCACCGCGACCATGCCCGGCGCCACCTCGCCCCAGCCGGCACGCTCCCAGTTGTCCCGCGCCGCGGCGATAGGGTCCCGTTTGGGCGGTCTCGAGGCGGTCACGCCCCCTTTCTTACCGCGTCTACAGCGAACGCTGCAGCAGAACCTGCCCGTTGTCGGCGGAAACCACCTGCACGGCGGCGATCTGGTCGGCCGGTGTCGAGATGCTGCCGGCCGGCGTCGCGGTCTGCCCGGGGACGGCCACCCAGGTCGCCAGCCGGGTCTGGCGGCCGTCGCGGCCCACCACCACCATCGCCAGCGTGTCGTGGTGCGCGGTGAGCGGGGCCAGGCACACGCAGTCCAGGTTGATCGACGTCCCCCAGTGCCGGCCGCTGACCCGCACCGTCGAGGTGAGCAGGGTGGTGCCGACCTGCGCCATCGGCTGCGACGACGCACTCACCTGCGGCGCGGGCGCCGACGCGTGACCGTGCACGCCGACGAGCACGCCGACCCCCAGCACCACGGCCGCGGCCGACGCGGCCGCCCAGGTGGCCACGCGCGCGCGGCGGCGCCGGAAGCGCACCGCCGCCATCAGCGACGGCAACAGCGCCGGTGACATCTCCGGGGCCGCCGGGAGCGGGCCCGAGTCGCCGAGCCCGGCCACCTCCTCGCGGTCCAGCCGCGACAGCAGGGCCGGCAAGCCGCTCAGGTCGGCGACGGCGTCCCGGCACGACCGGCAGCCGGCCATGTGCGCCTCGAATTCGCGGCGTTCGGCGGCGCACAGCGATCCCAGTACGTAGGCGGCATCCCACATCGCGTAGCGATCACCGGGCGGGCCGATGCCCCCTGGCTGAGCGTTCATCTCATCACTCTCCTTGCTCATCATGCCTTGTCATGCCTTAGCGGGTGACCCCGAGCTCCTGCAGCGTCAGCCGCAGCGCGCGCACCGCGTAGTGCAGGCGCGACTTCACTGTTCCTTCGGCGATCTGCAGGTCCGCGGCGATCTGTGCCGTGGTCCAGCCGCGGTAGTACGACCTTTCGATCACGGCCCGATGCTCGACCGACAGCTGGGCCACCGCGTCGGCGATCAACAGCCGGTCCAGCGCCGCGTTCACCTCGTCGGGCGTCGACTGCTCGGGAGCTCCGACCTCGTCGGTCGAGCCGACCACGTTGCGGAACCGGGCGCTGCGCCGGTCGTCGATGATCATGTTGCGGGCGACGGTGAACATCCACGCCCGCGCCGAGCGGTCGGCGTCGCTGATGATCTCCGGATGCTGCCACGCCCGCAGCAGCGTTTCCTGGACGACGTCCTCGGCGTGGCTCGCGTCCCCGGTCAGCCGCAGGGCGTAGCGCCACAGCACCGCGGCGTGTTCGTCGTAGATCGCCTTCATCAGCGCGGCCTCGGCAGCCGCCGACGGCGCCCCGCTGCCAGCAACCCGGGCCACTCGATCACCTCCGCCTAGTGCAACGAGCCGCCGGAGCGGTTGGTTCACGCGGGCCTCAAGCAGGCCCTCAAGCTGGCCCGCAAGCAGGCCCTCAAGCAGGCAAAGTCAGGATCCGCGGCCCGTCGTCGGTGGCGGCGACCGTATGCTCCCAGTGCGCCGCGCGGGAGCCGTCGGACGTGGTCACCGTCCACCCGTCGTCGAGCACCACCGTCTTGCCCGTCCCGAGCGTCAGCATCGGTTCGATGGCCAGCACCGAACCGGGCGCCAGCACCGGGCCCCGCCCGGGGGCGCCCTCGTTGGGCAGGAACGGATCCATGTGCATCTGCCGGCCGATGCCGTGGCCCCCGTAGCCTTCCACGATGCCGAACGGGCGCCCGTAGCGACCCTCGGCCGCGCGGGTGCCCATCTCGATCGCGTGGGCGACATCGGTCAGCCGGTTGCCGACGACCATCGCCGCGATCCCGGCCTCCAGCGATTCCCGGGTCGCCGCCGAGAGCGCCTCGTCGGCGGGCCGCAGCGAGCCCACGCCGAAGGTGATCGCGGCGTCCCCGTGCCAGCCGGCCAGCACCGCCCCGCAGTCGATGGACACCAGGTCGCCGGGGGCCAGCACTTCGGCGGCCGACGGGATCCCGTGGACGACCCGCTCGTTGACCGATGCGCAGATCGACGCCGGGTAGCCGTGGTATCCCAGGAACGACGGCGTCGCCCCGGCGTCGCGGATCACCGAATCGGCGATCTCGTCGAGGCTCAGCGTCGACGTCCCGGGGACCGCCGCGGCACGGACGGCCTGCAGGGCGGCGGCGACGACGGCGCCGGCCGCCGCCATCGCGTCCAGTTCGGCGGCGCTGCGCTGGGGTACGACGCGGCGTGCGCGCAGTCGGGCCAGCGGTGTCATGGTCGGTCGTCCGGGATCGCTATGTGCCGAGGGCTTGCAGCGCGCGGGCGAACACCTCGTCCATCGAGCCGACGGCGTCGACGGTCTTCAGCTCGTCGCTGTAGTACTCGAGCAGCGGCGCGGTTTCCTCGCGGTAGACCTTCATCCGGTTGAGGATGACCTCGTCGGTGTCGTCGGCACGGCCGCGCGCCTTGAGCCGCTGCAGCAATTCGTCCTGAGACACCCGGAACTCCAGCACCGCGTCGATGTCGGTGCCGTGGCGTTCGAGCATCTCGTGCAGCGCCTTGGCCTGCTCGAGCGAGCGCGGGTATCCGTCCAGGATGAACCCGGCCGCGGCGTCCGGCTCGTTCAGCCGGTTGTCGACGAGCTGGTTGGTCAACTCGGCGGGCACCAGGTCGCCGGCGTCCAGGTACCGCTTGGCCTCCAGGCCGAGTTCGGTGCCCTCGCCGATGTTGCGCCGGAACAGGTCGCCGGTCGAGATCTGCGGGATTCCCAGCTTCTGAGCGAGCTTCTCGGCCTGCGTGCCCTTGCCCGCCCCCGGCGGCCCCAGCAAAACGAGTCTCACTTGAGGAACCCTTCGTAGTTGCGCTGCATGAGCTGACTCTCGATTTGTTTGACCGTATCCAACCCGACGCCGATCATGATCAGAACGGCCGTACCGCCGAACGGCAGGTTCTGCACCGCCCCGCCGTTGCCGATCTGCAGGAACAGGTTGGGCAGCACGGCGATCGCGCCCAGGTAGATCGAGCCCGGCAGCGTGATCCTGCTCAGCACGTAGCGCAGGTAGTCGGCGGTGGGCTTGCCCGGCCGGATGCCGGGGATGAAGCCGCCGAACTTCTTCATCTCGTCGGCGCGCTCGTCGGGGTTGAAGGTGATCGACACGTAGAAGTACGTGAAGAAGATGATCAGCCCGAAGTAGATGGCGATGTAGACGGGGTCGCTCGGGTCGGACAGGTAGGTGCTGACGAACTTGTCCCACCAGCTGTTGCCCGTGCCGCCGCTGCCGCTGCGGATGAGCTGGGTGACCAGGTGCGGGATGTAGATCAGCGACGACGCGAAGATGACCGGGATGACGCCGGCCTGGTTGACCTTGAGCGGCAGGTAGGTCGAGGTGCCGCCGTACATGCGCCGGCCCACCATGCGCTTGGCGTACTGCACCGGGATCCGGCGCTGGCCCTGCTCGACGAACACCACGCCCACGATGATGGCCAGGGCGGCGACCAGCACGGCGGTGAAGATGACACCGCCGCGGCTGTCCAGGATGGTCTTGCCCTCGGACGGGATGCGCGCGGCGATGCCCACGAAGATCAACAGCGACATGCCGTTGCCGATCCCGCGTTCGGTGATCAGTTCGCCCATCCACATCACCAGCGCCGCCCCGCCCGTCATCACCAGCACGATGACGACCAGCGTGAAGATGCCCTGGTCGGCGATGATGTCCAGCGAGCAGCCCTGCAGCAGCCCGCCGTTGGCCGCCAGCGCCACGATGCTGGTGGCCTGCAGGACGGCCAGCGCGACCGCCAGGTAGCGGGTGTACTGGGTCATCTTGGCCTGCCCGGACTGGCCTTCCTTGCGCAATTCCTCGAAGCGCGGGATCACCACGGTGAGCAACTGCACGATGATGCTGGCCGTGATGTAGGGCATCACGCCCACCGCGAACACCGTGAGCTTGAGCAGCGCCCCGCCGGAGAACAGGTTGATCAGCGAGTAGATCTGCCCGGCCTCGCCGCCGGTGGCCTCTTTGATGCACTGCTGCACGTTGGGGTAGTTGACACCGGGAGACGGCAGCGCGGCACCGAACCGGTAGAGCAGAAGGATGCTGAGGGTGAAGAGAATCTTCCGTCTCAGGTCGACTGTCCGCAGCGACGAGATGAAAGCGGAAAGCACTCTATCCTCCTGCGCAGCCGAGGGTCATCCTGGTCACGCGCCCAACACCCGCAGGCCAGGACGTACGGCCGACCTTATCTACAGCGCGTCAAATCGTGTACGAGACTAACAGCTGATCTGCGGAGTTTCGTCAGCGGGCCGTCGTGCCTGCGGCGAAGCGCAACGTCCGGACAATTCTTTATACTTGCTAAGTATCGGCAGCCGGCGTCCCGGGGCATGAGCGCCGGGAAGAATGGAGCACCATGACGCGCAGTGATCAAGACAGCTGGGACCTGGCCTCGAGCGTCGGCGCCACCGCCACGATGGTCGCGGCGGCCCGCGCCCTGGCCAGCGAAGCGACCAACCCGATCATCGACGACCCGTTCGCGGCGCCGTTGGTGCGGGCGGTCGGGCTCGACTTCTTCCGCCGCCTGGTCGACGGCGAGGTGGTCCCCGAGGGCAGCGAGGACGGCGAGCGGGACTTGCAGCTGGAAACCGATTCGATCGCGGTGCGCACCCGTTTCTTCGACGACTTCTTCCTCAACGCGGCACGCGACGGCATCCGTCAAGCGGTGATCCTGGCCGCCGGTCTCGACGCGCGCGCCTACCGGCTCAGTTGGCCGCCCGGCAGTGTGGTGTACGAGGTCGATCAGCCCCAGGTCGTCGACTTCAAGAGCACCGCGATGTCGAAGTTGGGCGCCACCCCGACCGCGGACCGGCGAACCGTCAGCATCGACCTGCGGGAAGACTGGCCGGACGCATTGCGGCGCAGCGGTTTTGACGCTGGTCAACCAACTTCTTGGAGCGCCGAGGGCTTGCTGATGTACCTTCCGCCCGAAGCCCAGGACCGGCTGTTCGACAGCATCACCGGGCTCAGCGCCCCCGGAAGCAGGCTGGCCACCGAATTCCACGGAGATGCGGGCCGGACCATGAGCGAACGCGCGCGGCAGTTCAACGAGCGGTGGGCCAAAGTCGGCTGCGACATCGACTTGTCGGGACTGTTTTTCGACGGCGAGCGCAGCGACGTCGTCGACTACCTGACCGGTGCGGGCTGGCAGGTCAGCACCCGGCCCCGGCGCGAGCTCTTCGCCGATTACGGCCTCGTCTACCCCGACGACGAGGAATCCCAGCTCCGCAACATCGTCGCCGTCACCGCGACGCTGCGCTGAGCCGCGGGGCCGGTGGCGATCAGCGCCCTCGGGGGTCCCTATCGTCGTTGCGGCGTGGTGAGCGATCACGACATCGACACGACCGGAATCAACGACTCACGGCCTACGTGGTCTCGGCGGGTTTGGCGGCCGGCGCGCGGACGACCATCGGCACGGCGGGGAAGCACCACGCCATCTCCGAGCGGGACTTGCGCAGCGCCGCCGTGCCATAGCCCTTCTTGCGGTGCTCGGGGTGGATCCAGATCCGCACGTTGACCTCGCCGCGCACCAACTCGCCGAACACCATGCCGACCTTCTCCCCCGACTCCTCGGCCACGAACCAGGCGGCCTCCTCGTCGTCGACCCGCCGCAGCGCCGCGTTGATCTCGTCGTCGAGGTTGCCGGCCGGTCCACCGGAGCCGTCTCCGGCACCCATCTCACCGGTCCGCAGGGCGAAGAGGTCCCGGTCCATCTGCGGCGAGAACGGCCGCAGTTCGAGGTTCTCCCCCGAACTGGCCGGCCGCTCCTTGACGGTGAAGCTCAGCTGCTTGTTGAGGTCGTCGAGTTCGGCGAGGATCTTCCTGCGCGACTCGATGGTGAGCTGGTCGAACGACATGCCCATCACCGCTTCGGCGGCGGCGCGCGACGTGTCCAGCAACGCGGCGACCGACCCGACCGCGGTCGCCTTGTTCTCGGACTCCACCACGACGTCGGCTATCTCGTGCCGGCGTTCAAGAGCTTTCAACAGGGCATCTGCGATCTCTCGGCGGGCGGCTTTGCGGTCCTGGTCGGTCATAGCACCAGACTAGATTGCACCAGACCAGGACGCCGCCGGAGGTAGCGCCTCGGATCTCCGGCTTCCCAGCTCGAGGAACCGGTGGTAGCGATCCTCGACCGCCCCCGCCCACGCGCGCCGGGGCGCCACGACGCGCCCGGTGCGTGCCCAGCGCGCGGCATCGGCGATCGACGTCTCCAGGCCGGCCGCCATGCGGGCCAGGAACGCCGCCCCCAGCGCCGCTCCCTCGGCGACTTCGGAGACCTGCACTTCACGGCCGGTCGCGTCGGCCACGGCCTGCATCCACGGCTCGACACGGGTGCCGCCACCCGCGGCCACGAGTCGCGCGACCGGCACCCCGCTCAGCTCGATGAGCTGACGCACGACGAAGCCCGACGCCTCGTAGGCGGCCCTGCGCAGCGCCGCCGCGTCGTGGGTCAGGTCGAGCGCGTCGAGCACCGCCCGGCGGTCCGGATCGTGGAACGGCGTGCGCTCCCCCCGGATGTAGGGCGACCACACCGGGACCCGGCGCGGGTCGGTGGCGGCCGGGTCCCCGGGCCCCAGCACGCGATCCACCCAGCCCAGGAACAGTCCGCCGGCATTGCTGGCCCCGCCGATCTGGCTCCTGCCCGCGGCCGTGTGCGGGATGGTCCACAGGCCGGGCACCTGCCGGGCCTGCGCGACGGTCGTCCACACGATGAGCGTGGTGCCGCAGAGCACCAGCACGTCGCCGTCGCGGTCCGCGCCGGCGACGATCTGCTCGCACAGGGCGTCGACGGTGCCGGTCGCCAGCACCGCGCCGGCTTTCCGCAGCCGGCCGACCGCGGCCCCGATGGTTTCCACCCGCGGCATCTGCTCGACGGTCGCGCCGCGTTCGGCGCAGGCCGCCGCGTTCCAGCCGGTCCCGTCGAACAGCGGGAATGTCGTTGCAGCGGTGGCGAAGTCGACCACAGCCTCCCCGGCCAGCGCGTGATTGGCCACCGCCGGCGCCGGCCAGTATCCGGCCGCCCCGGGCGCCCGGGCCGCCGTCCAGCGCAGGAACTCGGCGGCCTCGCCCACCGCGGGCAGCGGTTGGTTCGCCGTCCCCGGGCCACGGCCCCTGGCGTCCCCGTACAGCAGTCCCGACGTGACGGGCACGCCGGTGGCGTCGACGGCCGTCAGCGACGGCACCATCGCCGAAACGGCGACCGCCCGTGCGTCACGGCAGCCGAGCCGGTCCAGCGCCGCCAGCGGACCTCGCCGCCACGCTTCGTCGGCATCGTGCTCGAGCCGGTCGGGGGCCGGCACCCGCAACCGGTGTCCGATGCGCACCCGCGCCGTCACGCGGCCATCGGCGTCGGCGGCGACCGCTTTGACCGAGGTGCTGCCGACGTCGATGCCGATTGTGACGCCTTCGCGTGACACGGGCGTCACCGTACGCCAGCATTGGCTCTCGTGACGCCCAAACCGCGCGCCCTGGTGACGGCGCCGCTGCGCGGGCCGGGGTTCGACAAACTCCGGCAGCTGGCCGACGTGACCTACGACCCGTGGATAGAGCAGCGGCCCCTGCGCATCTACAGTGCCGAGCAGCTGGCCGAACGGATCACCGCCGAGTCCGCCGATGTGCTTGTGGTGGAAGCCGACTCGGTGCGCGCACCGGTGTTCGGCCTCGGCTTGCGCGCGATCGCGTCCACCCGCGGTGACCCCAACAACGTCGACGTCCCCGCGGCCACCGCGGCCGGTGTCCCGGTGCTCTACACTCCGGGCCGCAACGCCGACGCGGTCGCCGAGATGACCGTGGCCCTGCTGCTGGCCGTCACCCGCCACCTGCTGCCCGCGGATGCGGACGTCCGGGGCGGCAACATCTTTCGCGACGGCGGCATTCCTTACCAGCGCTTCCGCGGCGCCGAGATCGCCGGACGCACCGCCGGGCTGGTGGGCCTGGGCGCGGTCGGCCGGGCGGTGCGCTGGCGGCTGTCCGGACTGGGCCTGCGGGTCATCGCCCACGACCCCTACAGCGACGAGGCCGAGCACGGTCTCGACGAGCTGCTGGCCGAGGCCGACGTGGTGTCCCTGCACGCGGCGGTCACCGACGAGACCGCCGGGATGATCGGCGCCGCGCAGTTCGCGGCCATGCGCGACGGCGTGGTGTTCCTCAACACCGCCCGCGCCCAGCTGCACGACACCGACGCGCTGGTGGCGGCGCTGCGCGACGGCAAGGTCGCCGCTGCCGGGCTGGACCACTTCGCCGGCGAGTGGCTGCCGACGGACCACCCGCTGGCGGGCATGCCCAACGTCGTGCTGACCCCGCACATCGGGGGCGCCACCCGGGACACCGAGGCGCGGCAGGCGCAGATGGTGGCCGACGACCTGGAAGCGCTGTTGTCCGGCGGCGCACCCGCACATATCGTCAACCCGGAGGTGCTGGGCTCGTGAGATCTGTCGACAACCCCGAAACCGCGGTCCTGGACGCGGCCAGGGACATGCTGCGGCGGGGCCTGGTCGAGGGGACCGCCGGCAACATCTCCGCCCGGCGCGCCGACGGCAGCATCGTCATCACGCCGTCGTCGGTGGACTACCGCGACATGCGGCTCGACGACCTGGTGCTCGTCAGCCCGAACGGCGCCGTGCTGCGGGCCGCCCAGGACCGGTTCCCGTCGTCGGAGATGCAGCTGCACCTGTCCTGCTACCGGGCGTTCGACGACATCGGCAGCGTCATCCACAGCCATCCGGTGTGGGCCACGATGTTCGCCGTCGCGCGCCAGCCGATTCCGGCCTGCGTCGACGAGTTCGCCGTGTACTGTGGCGGCGACGTCCGGTGCGCCGAGTACGCCGCCTCCGGCACGCCCGACGTCGGCCTCAACGCCGTCAGGGCGCTCGACGGGCGCGCGGCCGCCCTGATCGCCAACCACGGCCTGGTGGCCGTGGGCCCGCGGCCCGACAAGGCGCTGCACGTCACCGCCCTGGTCGAGCGTACGGCCCAGATCGTTTGGGGCGCAAGGGCTCTCGGCGGCCCCGTGCCCATCCCCGAGGACGTGAACGGCAACTTCGCCGCGGTCTACGGCTACCTGCGCACCAACGCGTGACGCACCGGTTCCGGCTCGGCAGCGCAGCTGTCGCGCGGGTGGTGGAGGTCCGATTCTCGTTGGACGCCAATTCTTTTCCCGACACACCTCTTCCTGATACACCTTTTCCTGATACACCTTTGCCCGATACACCTTTGCCCGATACACCTTTGCCCGATACACCGCCGCCGGGATGGCGGGACAACGCCGACCTGCTGGTGCCGGACTTCTTCGACCCCGGCGCCATCCCGATTTCGCGCCGCGTCGCGGGCCAGGCGCGCGAGGTCGACCGGTATCGCGCGAGGTTGCCGCGACCGGACGACGGCGTACAGTGGAAGAAGCTGTTAAATGGACTAATTATTAGTTGAGACGGACTAACCACTGAGGGGTACGACTATGACTTCCACCGGCTCCCGCTACGAGGGGGACACCTGGGACCTGGCATCCAGCGTCGGGGCGACGGCGACCATGGTCGCGGCCGCCCGCGCGATGGCCAGCCGCGCCGAGCGTCCGCTGATCGACGATCCGTTCGCCGAGCCGCTGGTGCGCGCCGTCGGCGTGGACCTGCTGTCCCGGCTGGCCGGCGGCGAACTGGACCCGGGCGAGTTGAACGACGTCCACGACGGCGCGACCGGCTCCGCGGGGGCCATGTCGCGCATGGCCGACAACATGGCCGTGCGCACCAAGTTCTTCGACGAGTTCTTCCTGGCGGCGACCGGGGCGGGCATCAGGCAGGCCGTGATTCTGGCCTCCGGGCTCGACGCGCGCGCCTACCGGCTGCCGTGGCCGGCCGAAACGGTCGTCTACGAGGTCGACCAGCCGCAGGTGATCGAGTTCAAGTCCCGCACGCTGGCCGGCCTGGGCGCCGTACCCACGGCCGACCGGCGCGTGGTGGCCGTGGACCTGCGCGACGACTGGCCCACCGCCCTGCGCACCGCCGGGTTCGACCCGGCGCGCCCCACCGCCTGGAGCGCCGAGGGCCTGCTGGGCTACCTGCCGCCGGAGGCCCAGGACCGCCTGCTGGACACCATCACCGAGCTCAGCGCGCCGGGCAGCCGGCTGGCCACCGAAAGCGCGCCCAGTCCCGGGCCCGGTGACGAGGACAAGATGAAAGAGCGCATGCAGGCCATCTCCGAGCGCTGGCGCGCGCACGGTTTCGACCTCGACATGGCGGGGCTGGTCTACTTCGGCGACCGCAACGAGGCGGCCCCCTACCTGGCCGACCGCGGCTGGCGGTTGGACAGCGTGCGCATCCGGGAGCTGTTCGTGGCCAACGGGCTGGCGCCCCTGCAGGACGACGACATGCGCATGGGCGAGATGCTCTACACCAGCGGCACCCTCGAGAAATAGGAGCGCAAGCCGATGACCGCGAATCCGGGACGAACCGAAGGCGACAGCTGGGATCTGGCGTCCAGCGTGGGCGCGACCGCCACCATGGTCGCGGCCTCCCGCGCGCTGGCCTCCCAGGGGCCCGACGCACTGCTCGACGATCCGCTGGCCGATCCCCTGGTGCGCGCGGTGGGGCTGGATCCGTTCATCCGGATCATCGACGGAGAGCTTGACTTCGACGACGACCCGCTGCTCAACCGCAGAGCGCGGATCGAGCAGATGACGGTCCGGACAAGGTTTTTCGACGACTTCTTCACCGGCGCCGCCCGGGACGGCGTCCGGCAGGCGGTGATTCTGGCCTCCGGACTCGACACCCGCGCCTACCGGCTGCGGTGGCCCGCGGGCATGGTGGTCTACGAGGTCGACCAGCCGCAGGTGATCGCGTTCAAGACGGACACCCTGGCCGGCCTGGGCGCCGCCCCGACCGCCGAGCGCCGCGCCATCGGTGTCGACCTGCGCGACGACTGGCCGGAGGCGCTGCGGCGCGGCGGTTTCGACGTCGGCCGGCCGGCCGCGTGGAGCGCGGAGGGGCTGCTGCCCTACCTGCCGCCGCAAGCCCAGGACCGGCTGTTCGACCACATCACCGCCCTCAGCGCGCCGGGCAGCCGGCTGGCCACCGAGCACGTGCCGGACCCCAACGCCTTCACCAACGAGCGGTTGCAGCGCATCACCGAACGATGGCAGCGCGCCGGTTTCGACCTCGACGCGGCCGACCTGTTCTATCAGGGCCAGCGCAGCGTGGTGGTCGACTACCTGAGCGGCCACGGGTGGCAGGTGGCGGCCCATGCGGTCAGGGACCTGTATGCGCAGCACGGTTTCGAGTTTCCCGAGGAGCTGACGGCTGCCTTCGGCGACCTGAACTACGTCGCAGCGACCCTGAAGTAGGGTCATCCCATGCCTCGCGCTCACGACGACAGCTGGGACCTGGCCTCGAGTGTGGGCGTGACCGCGACGATGGTCGCGGCCGGGCGCGCCATGGCGACCCGGGACCCGCGCGGCCTGATCAACGACCCGTTCGCCGAGCCGCTGGTGCGCGCCGTCGGGGTGGATTTCTTCACCATGATGTTGGACGGCGAACTCGACCCGGCGGCGTTCGAGAACGCGTCGCCGGTGCGCCTGCAGGCGATGATCGACGGAATGGCTTTGCGCACCAAGTATTTCGACGACTACTTCGTCGGAGCCACCGCGGCGGGGGTCCGTCAGGCGGTCATCCTCGCGTCCGGGCTGGACGCCCGCGCCTACCGGCTTCCGTGGCCGTCCGGCACGGTGGTCTACGAGATCGACCAGCCCGAGGTGATCGATTTCAAGTCGAACGCCCTGTCCGCCATCGGCGCCGAGCCCACCGCGGTTCGGCGCGCCGTCCCCATCGATCTGCGCGCCGACTGGCCCACCGCGCTCACCGCGGCGGGACTGGACACGGCGGCGCCGACGGCGTGGCTGGCCGAGGGGCTGTTGATCTACCTGCCGCCGGACGCCCAGGACCGGTTGTTCGACAACATCACCGGGCTCAGCGTGCCGGGCAGCACGATCGCCACCGAATTCGTGCCCGGCATCGTGGATTTCGACGCCGAGCGGGTGCGGGAGATGTCCGGTCCGTTCCGGGAGCACGGCGTCGACATCGACATGGCGTCGCTGGTCTACGCGGGCGAGCGCAACCACGTCGTGGACTACCTGCGGTTGAAGGGCTGGGACGTCGAGGGCGTGACCCGGACCGAACTTTTCCAGCGCCACGGGATGGACGTGCCTGCCCCGCAGAACGACGACCCGCTCGGCGAGATCATCTTCATCAGCGGCACCCGCACCGGCTAGAGGCGCGACTCCCCCAGCCACAGCGCACTCGCGCCGTTCAGCGTCCGCTCGAGGTTCTCCAGAATCCCGACGACCGCGCGGCCCGCCAGCGCACCCAGCGCGTCGGGCAACGACGCGGCGGCGGGCTGCGAGGACGCGCGCGGCCGCACCATGTCCAGCAGCGAATGGCCCGGATAGCCGACCAGGCGCACCTCGGTGTCCTCGTCGAACCCCGCCAGGATCTTGGCCCGGCGCACCGCGGCCCGCAGCCCGCCGAGTTCGTCGACCAGGCCGCGCTCGCGGGCGTCGGCGCCGGTCCAAATCCGGCCCCGGGCCACGGCGTCCACCGCCTCGGTGCTCAAGTTGCGCCCGGCGGCGGCGCGCTCGACGAAGTCGGCGTAGAACAGGTCCACCTCCGCCTCGCGATGGGCCTGCTGCTCCGGGGTGAACGGCGCGTCGGCCGACCAGGCGTCGGCGTTGGCGTTGGTGCGCACGGTGTCCGAACCGACACCCAGGCGCTGCTTGAGGTCACGGATCACCAGCTTGCCGCTGAGCACCCCGATCGAGCCGGTGATGGTGCCCGGATTGGCCACGATCGCGTCGGCCCCCATCGCCGCGTAGTAGCCGCCGGAGGCGGCGACCGCGCCCATCGACGCCACCACCGGCTTGCCGCGCTCGCGCGCCCTGATCACCTCGCGCCAGATGGTTTCCGACGCGCTGACCGAACCCCCGGGGCTGTCGATCCGCACGACGATCGCGGCCACCGCGTCGTCGGCGGCGGCCGCACGCAGCGCCGCGGCGATGGTGTCGCCGCCCACGGAGGAGTTGCCGAACGGCAGGAACTGCGGGCCCCCGCGCCCGTTGACGATCGGGCCGTCCAGGGTGACCACGGCAAGCGTCGGCTTGGGCTTGCGGCCCGGGACCGACGGCACGGGCGGGGCCAGCCGCGCCCGGGCCGCGCCCGCGTAGCGCGTCAGGTACAGCCGGGGTGGGTCGCTTTCGTCCGAAACATCTTCGACGCCAACCATTTCCGCTATCCGGGCGTAGGCCTGGTCGCGGAAGCCGATCCGGTCGACCAGGCCGGCGGACACGGCGTCGTCGCGCAGCAGCGGGGCCCGGTCGGCCAGCGCGTCCAGCCCGTCGGGGTCGATCTTGCGCGACCGGGCGACCTCCTGCCACACCTGGTCCTGCAGGCTTTCCAGCATCCGGGTGACGGCCTCGCGGTGGGTCTTGGTGAAGCCGCTCTCGGTGAACAGGTTCGGCGCCGACTTGTACTCGCCGCGGGCGACGAACTGCGCTTCGACACCGGCCTTGTGGAGCGCGTCGCGCAGGAACAGCGCGTTGGTCGCGAAGCCGATCAGCCCGACCGTTCCCGACGGTTGCATCCAGACCTCATGGAACGCCGAGGCCAGGTAGTACGACAGCGTGCCGGGATAGGTCTCGGCCCAGGCCAGCGACGGCTTGGCCGCGCCGAATGCCGCGATCGCCTCGCGCAGCTCCTGGACCGCCGCCACCGGGGCGGCCGCGAGCTGCACGCGGGCGATCATCCCGGCGACCCGGGGATCCCCGGCGGCGCGGTGAATCGCGGCCACCGTGTCGCGCAGCGCCATCGGACGCCCGCCCCCGGTGATGACGGCCAGCGGGTCGAAGCCCGTCGTCTCCGGCGGCACCGCGCGCAGGTCGAGCTCGAGCACGCAACCGTTGGGTACGCCGTGGTGGCGCGCGGTGTCGAGCCGGCCGGCCAGGGCACGGACGTCCTTCGCGAGATCGGGGACACCGGGAATCGAGGGCGGGAACGCGAACATATTCCGCCAGCGTACCGATCGCGCGCCGTACGGTGAGGCGGTGAGGTTCTCCATCGCCATCCCCCAATTCGACTACGACGGCTTCGACGCTCCCGGGCTGCGCTCGTACCTCGCGCGCGCCGAGGAGCTGGGGTTCGAGGCGGGCTGGGTGCTCGAGCAGATCGTCGGGGCGGCACCGCTGCTGGCACCGCTGGAGCTGCTGGCGTGGTGCGCGGCGAGCACGCAGCGGCTGCGGCTGGGCGTCGCCGTCCTGGTGACGTCCCTGCACGATCCGCTCCAGCTGGCCTCGGCCGCGACCGCCGTCGACCGGCTCAGCCACGGACGGCTCGACATCGGCGTGGGGACCGGGGGCGGCTCGCGCCGGTTCGCTGCGTTCGGGGTGGACAAGTCGACGTACATCTCCTACTTCACCGAGGGGCTGGAGCTGATGAAGGCGGCCTGGTCCGACGAGCCCCGGGTGACGTTCCACGGCCGGTTCCGCGACGTCGACGACCTGCCCATCGCGCCCAAGCCGGTGCAGCGGCCGCACCCGCCGATCTGGTTCGGCGGGCTCGCACCCACGGCCCTGGCCAGGGCGGTGCGCCACGGTGACGCGTTTCTGGGCGCCGGGTCGTCGAGCACCGAGGCGTTCGCCGGAGCCGTCGAGGTGGTGCGACGCGAGCTGCACGAGCAGCAGCAGGACGCGGCGCGCTTCACCATCGGCAAACGGGTCTACCTGATGGTCGACGACGACGCGGCACGGGCCCGCGAGCGGGTGCTCGCCGGGTTGCGGCGCATCTACGGCAAGATGCCCGGCATCGATGCGGTGCCGGTGTCGGGAACGCCCGGCGACGTCGCCCGCGGGCTGCGCGAGGTGATCGACGCCGGGGCCCAGACGCTGCTGCTCAACCCCGTGGGAACCGATGTCCCGGAGAACCGCGAGCAGATGGAACGCCTTGCCGCGGAGGTGATCCCGCAGCTCACCTAGTGGCGCGAGCAGACGCGAAAGCCCCCAAAAACCCATGGTTTTGGGGGCTTTCGCGTCTGCTCGCGCGGGCTACAGCTCGGTTGCCGAGCCGCCCGCGGCGCTGATCTTCTCGCGCGCGCTGCCGCTGAACTTGTGGGCGGACACCTCGACCTTGACGGTCAGCTCGCCGTCGCCGAGCACCTTGACCAACGAGTTCTTGCGCACCGCGCCCTTGGACACCAACTCGTCCACACCGATGGCACCGCCCTGCGGGAACAGCCGGTTGATGTCCCCGACGTTGACGACCTCGTACTCGGTGCGGAACCGGTTCCGGAATCCCTTGAGCTTGGGCAGCCGCATGTGGATCGGCATCTGCCCGCCCTCGAAGGTTGCGGGCACCTGCTTGCGGGCCTTGGTGCCCTTGGTGCCGCGGCCCGCCGACTTGCCCTTGGAGCCCTCGCCGCGGCCCACGCGGGTGCGTGCGGTCTTCGACCCGGGCGCCGGGCGCAGGTCGTGCAGTTTGATCGTCACTTGACCTCCTCCACCTCGACGAGATGGTGCACCACCGCGATCAGCCCGCGGGTCTGGGCGTTGTCCTCACGGATCACCGAGTGGCGGATCCGCCGCAGGCCCAGGGTGCGCAGGCTCTCGCGCTGCTTCCAACGCGCACCGATCGTGCCGCGTATCTGGGTGATCTTGAGCGCTGCCATAGTTATGCCGTTCCTTCGCGTGCGGCCGCCGCGGCCAGCGCGTCACTTTCCCGTCGCGCCCGCAGCATCCCGGCCGGGGCGACGTCCTCGATCGGCAGCCCGCGACGGGCGGCCACCTCCTCGGGACGCTGCAGCAGCTTGAGCGCTGTGACCGTGGCGTGCACCACGTTGATCGCGTTGTCGCTGCCCAACGACTTGGCCAGGATGTCGTGCACGCCGGCGCATTCCAGCACCGCCCGCACGGCCCCGCCGGCGATCACACCGGTACCGGGGCTGGCGGGGCGCAGCAGCACCACGCCGGCGGCGGCCTCGCCCTGCACCGGGTGGGTGATGGTGCCGCCGATCAGCGGAACCCGGAAGAAGCTCTTGCGCGCTTCCTCGACGCCCTTGGCGATCGCGGCCGGAACCTCTTTGGCCTTGCCGTACCCGACGCCGACCATGCCGTTGCCGTCGCCCACGATGACCAGGGCGGTGAAGCTGAAGCGCCGTCCACCCTTGACCACCTTGGAGACGCGGTTGATGGCGACGACCCGCTCCAGGTAATTGCTCTTGTCGCCGTCACGGTCGCGGTCACGGCCACGGCCACCACTGTCGCGACCGCGACCGCGCCCGTCGCGGTCACCACGTGAGTCGCGGCTGTCGCGGCTGTCCTGGGCGCCCTGCCCGCCGGCCGACTGCTCCGCCATTATGCGGTCCTTCCAGTTGTCATCAGGCTGATGTTGTTCATCAGAATCGCAATCCGCTTTCGCGCGCGGCATCGGCCAGCGCCGCGATCCGTCCGCCGTAGGAGTATCCGCCGCGGTCGAACACCACGCTGTCGATGCCGGCGGCCTTGGCGCGCTCCGCGATCAACTGGCCGACCCGTACGCTACGGGCTTTCTTGTCTCCCTGCAGGCCGCGCACGTCGGCCTCGATCGACGACGCGGCGGCCACCGTCGTGCCGTTTTCGTCGTTGACCAGTTGCACGTGGATATGCCGCGCGGACCGGTTCACCACCAGCCGCGGCCGCTGCGGGGTACCGGAGAGCTTCTTGCGCAGCCGCGCGTGCCTGCGCAGCCGGGATACCCGCCGGTTCGCGGAGATGTTCTGCCCCACCGGCTTTCGCGCGGCGGTGTCCGTTTTTGATTGCGCCATGACTACTTACCTGTCTTTCCGACCTTACGGCGGATCTGCTCGCCCTCGTAGCGCACGCCCTTGCCCTTGTACGGGTCCGGGCGACGCAGGCGGCGGATGTTCGCCGAGATCTGGCCGACTTTTTGCTTGTCGATCCCCGAGACCGAGAACTTCGTCGGAGACTCGACCGCGAACGATATGCCCTCGGGGGCCTCGATCACGACCGGGTGGCTGTACCCCAGCGCGAACTCCAGGTTGGAACCCTTGAGCTGGACCCGGTAGCCGACCCCGAAGATCTCCATCTTGGTGGTGTAACCCTGGGTGACGCCGGTGACCAGGTTGGACACCAGCGTGCGGGACAGCCCGTGCAGCGAGCGGTTGCGCCGCTCGTCGTCGGGACGGTTGACCAGGATCGCGCCGTCCTCGCTGCGCTCCACGGTGATCGGCTCGGCGACCGTCAGGTCCAGGGCGCCCTTGGGCCCCTTCACCGAGACCTTCTGTCCATCGATCGTTACGTCGACCCCGGAAGGGACCGGAATCGGCCGTTTACCAATACGCGACATCTGAAGTTTACTCTGCCTCTCCCACTACCACACGTACGCGAGGACTTCGCCGCCCACGCCCTGTCTGGCCGCCTGACGGTCGGTGAGCAGTCCCGAGGAGGTCGAGATGATCGCCACGCCCAGGCCGCCGAGAACCCGCGGCAGGTTGGTGGACTTCGCGTACACCCGCAGTCCCGGCTTGGACACCCGTCGCAACCCCGCGATGCTGCGCTCCCGGCTGGGCCCGTACTTCAGCTGGACCACCAGGGACTTGCCGACCCGGGCGTCTTCGGTCCGGTAGTCGCTGATGTACCCCTCACTCTTGAGGATCGCGGCGATGTTGGCCTTGATCTTGGAGTGCGGCAGGCTCACCTCGTCGTGGTACGCCGAATTGGCATTGCGCAGACGCGTCAAGAAGTCTGCGATCGGGTCCGTCATCGTCATTTGCGCCCGCTCCTGTTCATCGCGGCGCTCTGCATCGTCGTAGTCGCGGTCATGACAGCGTCTGTCACCTTCCTCGCGGTGGTTCCCGGCCAAAAACTTCGCATGGGGGCCTACCGCGCAACCTGTTCTGGGGTCTTCGAATCGGGGGTGGGCTCGGTTACCAACTGCTCTTCTGCACGCCGGGCAGTTCGCCGGCGTGCGCCATCTCGCGCAGGCAGATCCTGCACAGCCCGAACTTGCGGTACACCGCACGCGGGCGCCCGCACCTGTTGCAGCGGGTGTAGGCGCGCACCGCGAACCGTGGCTTGCGCGCCGCCTTGTTAACCAGTGCCTTCTTAGCCATAGTCAGTTCTCCTTGAACGGAAAGCCCAGGGCCCGCAACAGCGCTCGCCCTTCGTCGTCGGTCGTCGCCGTGGTCACGACGTTGATGTCCATGCCCCGGACGCGGTCGATCTTGTCCACGTCGATCTCGTGGAACACCGACTGCTCGGCCAGCCCGAAGGTGTAGTTGCCGACGCCGTCGAACTGCTTGGGCGAGAGTCCGCGGAAGTCACGGATGCGCGGCAGGGCGATCGACGTGAGCCGGTCGAGGAACTCCCACATCCGGTCCCCGCGCAGGGTGACCCGGACGCCGATCGGCATGCCCTCGCGCAACTTGAACTGCGCTATGGACTTGCGCGCCTTGCGGATCTCGGGCTTCTGCCCGGTGATCAGCGCCAGGTCGTTGACCGCGCCGTTGATCAGCTTGGCATCCCGGGCCGCCTCGCCGACGCCCATGTTGACGACGACCTTGGTCACGGTGGGGATCCGCATGACGTTTCCGTAGCCGAACTGCTTGTGCAGCGCATCGCGAATTTCGTTGCGGTAGCGTTCTTTCAGCCGCGGCTTGACTCTTTCCGCAGTTGTCATCAAATGTCCTTGCCGTTGCGCTTGGAGATACGGACCCGTTTGCCTGTCTCCTCGTCCGCCCGGTAGCCGACCCGGGTGGGCTTGCCGTCGGAGTCGACCACCATGACGTTGGAGACATGGATCGCGGCCTCCTGGGTGACGATCCCGCCCGAGCGCGCCCCCCGCTGGTTGGTCGAAACCGCGGTGTGCTTCTTGATCCGGTTCACGCCCTCGACCAGCACCCGGTTGCGCTCCGGGTAGGCCTGCAGGACCTTGCCCTTGGCCCCTTTGTCCTTGCCCGCGATCACCAGCACGGTGTCGCCCTTGCGGACCTTCATCTACAACACCTCCGGAGCCAGCGAGATGATCTTCATGAAGCGCTTCTCGCGCAGTTCGCGGCCGACCGGACCGAAGATGCGCGTCCCACGCGGGTCGTTGTCCGGCTTGATGATGACGGCCGCGTTCTCGTCGAACTTGATGTAGCTGCCGTCGGGACGGCGGCGCTCCTTGACGGTGCGCACCACGACGGCTTTGACGACGTCGCCACGCTTGACGTTGCCACCGGGAATGGCGTCCTTGACGGTGGCCACGATGACATCCCCGATGCCGGCGTAGCGTCGCGACGAGCCACCGAGCACCCGGATGCACAAGATCTCCTTGGCGCCGGTGTTGTCGGCGACCTTCAGCCGCGATTCCTGCTGAATCACTCGATCTCCTGACCTGGTTTACGTGTGCACGGCAGGAGAAGGCAGCTCGGTGGGCCCCGAGGCGCTGCTCACCAACCTGACGTGCGCGGTCTTCGTCACCGAAGGGCACGCGGGGCCGGCTGAAAAGCTGGTCGCTTGTCACGCACCGGCCGAGGTCTGCCCACGGCAACCCCTAGAGTCTAGGCGACGGCCAGCTCAGAGCCAAATTCTTCCCGGAGCGACGGCTCCGGCGCGCTACACCACGCAGCGAAACCCGATGTGGGTGGTCGCGGTGTCCTGCGACTGGGGCGACCGCGCCGCGGGACGGTACCGGTGACAGTACTCGGGCGCGCACAGGTGCGAACCGCCCTTGAGCGCCTGGCTGACGCCGGGATCCGCGGGCCCCGCCGGCGTGCAACAGCTCTTCGGCGGCCGGTCGAGCCGGTGGTGTGCGGAGAACTCGGTGGCGGTCCACTCCCAGACGTTGCCGATCATGTCGACCAGGCCGAACGCGTTGGGCGGGAACGTCCCCACCGGCGAGGTGCCGACCCAGCCGAGCGCACCCTCGTTGCGGTAGGGGAACCTGCCCTGCCAGGTGTTGGCCATCAGCTGACCGTCGGGGTCGGCCTCCTCCCCCCACGCGTAGGTGGCCGTGCTCCCGGCACGCGCCGCGTACTCCCATTCCGCCTCGGTCGGCAGCCGGCGCCCGGCCCACCGCGCGTAGGCCGCGGCGTCGGGATACGCCACCTGCACGACGGGGTGGTCGGCCCGGCCCGCGATGTCGCTGTCCGGCCCGTACGGGTGCCGCCAGTCGGCTCCGGGCACCCAGTCCCACCATCGCCGCCAGTCGCGCAGGTCGACGGGGCCCGGCGTCGGTCGGAAAACCATGGCCCCCGCCCGCACGTCATGCACCCCCGGGAACTGCGCCGGGTCGATCGGCTGCTCGGCGACGGTCACATAGCCCGTGGCGGCGACGAATTCGCCGAACTGCGCGTTGGTCACCGGGTGCAGCTCCACCGAGAGCGGTGCCACGGACACGGTGTGGATCGGCGCCTCTTCGGGGTAGAAGCTCGTTGAGCCCATGCGGAACGAGCCGCCCGGCAGGTCGACGAGCTCGCTGAGCATCACTTCAGGGTAGGACAAACCCGGCCCGGCGGCGTCACGCCTTCTTCGGCACCTTGCGATCGCGCTGCCGCCACCAGGCGAAAACGAACAGGGACATCGCGACGACCAGCGCGATCAACACCCACAGCACGACGGCCTGGTCGACCCACGCACCATAGGGCGGGCCGCCCGGCAGAATGTTGCGCAGCGGGACAATGGCGAAAAGCATTGCCCCGTACCAGGTGATGAACGGCGGCACGAACGACGTCCGGCCCAGAGCCATCGGTATGGCCACCCACAGCGCCAAGGCCGGCAGGGCGAGCAGCACCAGGCAGATCCCGACATCGAAGATCAGCGAGCCCTTGGACCTGTGCAGCGTGATGATCACGTCGTCCTGGACGGCGGGGTTGGACTCGTCGGGGTCGTGCACGCGGGCCACCGTCGCGTCCCACCCGTCCAGCTGACCGGTTACTTCCACCCGGGCGGGTGTCTTCTCCCGGTTCCGGCCGGAGCCGGTGAACACGTCGGCGGCGACCACCTCCGTCTGGTACGAGTCGAAGGGCCAGTTGTTCGGGTCGCCGTGCGCGGCGATGGTGGTGGTGACCTGCGCCGGCGCCTTCCCGACCGGGTAGTGCAGGTCGCCGAGGTCGTTCTCCGGATACAGCCGCACGGCCGCGTCGGTGGTCAGCACACCGAAGTTCTTGTCGTACAGCGAATCCTTGGGATATACAAGCACATTCACCGTGAGGTGGTTTGCCACGGTTTCCAGTTTCTCGATGCGCACCGCGACAACGCTGTCCTCGGACTCGACCTTGCTCAGATCCACCGCGGGCAGCGGGGGCGCGGATCCGGCCAGCAGGTGCACGGCGATCAGGGACAGGACGTAGATGACGATCACGGCGACGACGACCCCCAGGGTGATCGCCGTTTGCCGGCGTCGCGACTCCGGCGGCGCCGACGGGAGCGGACCGGGCTCAGCGGACATGGGCCATCACCCCGGGAAGTTGTTGCGAGCCCTTGCCAGACACGGCGTGATGCTAGCAGCCGCCAGCCGTCACGGCGCGGTTTGTGCGCTGCGCGGCGCACGCAGCGCGCCTCAGTCGCGCGCGAAGGCCAGCGCGAGTTCGCGTTCCAGATCTTCGTAGGGCCTGCCCGAAATGTCAACGGTGACTTGGGCGATGGTGCCGCCGGTGAAGTTGAACGGCGCCTTGTAGCAGCTCGACACCCCGGATCCGCCGTTGCGTCCGACGGTGATGCCGGCGCCGGCCAACCCGAACGTCCCCGGATGGCTCGCCACATCCGCGAGCGAGCCCACGACGGTGTCGTCGATGAACAGCGTGGCGTCGCCGAGCGGGGTGTGGCTGTTCTGCACGGTTCCCGTCCGCGCGTAGCGCACGCCGAACACGTGCCTGCCCAGCGGGACCGCCCCGGAGGACGAAACCTGTTGCTGGCGCTCACCGAGGAAGTTGTAGACGTAGTGCAGCCGTCCGTCCTGGATGAACAGCACGTGCCCGCCGTGGGCCCCACCCTGCTTGAACAGCACGCCCTCGGCGCCGGTGGTGTCCACCGTCACGTCGGCCAGCACGGCGAAGGAGCGGCCGCGAAGCTCGGCGGCCGCGCCGATGCCGACGTCCGCGCAACCGGGATAGTAGACGTAGGTCTCCCGTTCGCCGACCAGGTAGGGCCGCGAGCGCATCATCGTCTCGATGATGTTCAGGTCGGCCAGCGGCAGGCCGTTGTACTTCGCGGCCTCGGAGAACCACAGCGCCTTGAGTTCTTCGAGCTTGTCGGGGTGTGCGGCGGCCAGGTCGTGGCACTGGCTGCGGTCGGCCTCGATGTGGAAGAGCTCCCAGCGGTCGGTGTCGAAGTGCGACCAGCCCGCCGGTGTGGCCGCGTGCACGGTGTTGGCGAACCAGCCGTCGTGCCAGATCCCGCGGGTGCCGAGCATGGTGTAGAACTGCGTGTGCTTGCCGGTGTCAGCGCCCGGATCGTCAAGTGCCGCTTTAAAGCTCACGCCGTCCAACGGCTTCTGCACGATGCCCTTGACGGTCTCGGGCGGTGTGATCCCCAGCAGGTCGTAGACGGTCGGCGTGACGTCGCAGACGTTGACGTAGTTGTCGCGGATCTCCCCGTGCGCCGCGATCCCGTCGGGCCACGAGATGATCGCCGCATCGGCGATGCCGCCCTCGTGGGAGGCGTAGCGTTTGTAGAGCTTGTAGGGCGTGTTGAAGGCCATCGCCCACCCGATCGGGTAGTGGTTGTACGTCTGCGGCCCGCCGAGGCGGTCGAAGAGCTTCATGCTCTCCTCGACGGTGTCGATGTAACCGTTGAAGAACTTGCCCTCGTTGACCGATCCGTTGGGTCCGCCCTCACCGCTGGCCCCGTTGTCGGAGATCACCACGACGATGGTGTTGTCCAACTGGCCGGATTCCTCGAGGTAGTCCAGGATTCGGCCGATCTGGTCGTCGGTGTAGCTCATGAATCCGGCGAACACCTCGGCCATCCGGCTGAAGAGTTTCTTCTCCTCGTCGTTCAGCGCGTCCCACGGCCGGACCGTGTCCTGCAGCGGCCACTGCTGGCCCTCGGGTCCCGTCACGTCCGCGTACGGGTTGACCGCCGACAGTTCGGTGTCGGGCGGCACGAGCCCGAGCGACTTCTGGTTCTCCAGCACGATCTCGCGGTACCGCTCGTAGCCCATGTCGAACCGGCCTGCGTAGCGGTCCGCCCACTCCGTGAAGACGTGGTGCGGCGCGTGTCCGGCGCCCGGGCACACGTAGCTGAACCACGGCTTGTCCGGGGCGATCACCTTGGCGTCGCGGATGAATTCGATTGTCCGCTCGGCGAGGTCTTTCGAGAGGTGGTAGCCCTCTTCCGGCGTTCCCGGCGGGCTGACGGGGTGGTTGTCGTAGACCAGGTCCGGGTACCACTGGTCGGTCTCGCCGCCGAGGAAGCCGTAGAACCGTTCGAAGCCGCGCGAGGTGGGCCAGTGCCGCTTGGTCGACGCCAGGTTGGCCTCTTCCAGCGGGGTCAGGTGCCACTTGCCGATGCAGTACGTGTTGTAGCCGCGTTCGGCGAGCACCTCCGAGAGCAGTGCGGTGTCCGCCGGGATGCGGCCGTTGGCGTTGGGGAACCCCTCGGTGAACTCCTCGATGGTGGCCATGCCGACGGTGGTGGCGTTGCGGCCGGTCAACAGCGAAGCCCGCGTCGGTGAGCACAGCGCGGTGGTGTGGAACTGCGACAGCCGGATCCCGCGGTCGGCGATCCGGGTCATCGCCGGCATCTCGACCAGTCCGCCGAAGCAATCCCACGTCGCGATGCCGGTGTCATCCCAGACCAGGTAGAGCACGTTCGGCGAGTTCTGCGGCGCCACCGGCGCGGCGAAAGGGCCCCAGTCCGGTTCGGAGTCACGGATATCCAGCGCGATCTTGCCGTTGAAGCCTCCCGAGCGCCCGGACTCTGCCGACTCACTCACCATCGCTCACACTCCGCTCTCGGTATCCCCCGGCGTCGCGTCGGAGACTACACGGCCGGAACCGCCGCCCGCGCGGGAAGACGCGAAAGCCCCCGACACGCCGTGGCGCCGGGGGTTTTCGCTGGGGGTACCTCCCGCTTGCGGGGGGACTACTCGCGCGGGTGCGGGAGTGTCGTTCGGCTACTTGGCCTTTTCCAGGATTTCGACCAGCCGCCATCTCTTGGTCGCCGACAACGGGCGCGTCTCCATCAGCGCGACGCGGTCGCCGATGCCGGCGGTGCTGTTCTCGTCGTGCGCCTTGACTTTCGTGGTGGTACGGATGATCTTGCCGTACAACGGGTGCCGCACCCGGTCCTCGAGCTCGACCACGATGGTCTTCTGCATCTTGTCGCTCACCACGTAGCCGATGCGGGTCTTGCGCCGGCCGCGGGTCTTGGGGTTGCGCGGAGTGTGCTTGTCACCCTTTTCGGTCTTGGCTTCAGCCATCACGATTCCTCACCATCAGCACCGCCGGGCCCGGAGGCCAGGCCCAGTTCTCGTTCCCGCAGCACGGTGTAGACGCGCGCGATTTCCTGACGCACCGCACGGAGCCGGCGGTTGTTGGACAGCTGCCCGGTCGCCATCTGAAAGCGCAGGTTGAACAGCTCCTCCTTGGATTCGCGCAGGCGGTCCGTCAGCTCCTCGTCGGTGAGCTCACGCAGTTCGCCAGGCGAAATTCCCACTGCCATCAGAACTGATCCTCTCGGGTTACGATGCGGGCCTTGATCGGCAACTTGTGGATCGCTCGGGTGAGCGCCGCCCGGGCGATCGCCTCGTTCGGGTAGCTCAGCTCGAACAGCACCCGTCCCGGCTTGACGTTGACCACCCACCACTCCGGGGAGCCCTTACCCGAACCCATGCGGGTTTCGGCGGGCTTCTTGGTCAGCGGACGGTCGGGGAAGACGTTGATCCACACCTTCCCGCCACGCTTGATGTGCCGGTTGATGGCGATACGAGCGGACTCGATCTGCCGGTTGGTGACATAGGCGTGCTCGAGGGCCTGGATGCCGTAGTCGCCGAAGCTCACCTCGGTGCCACCGCTGGCGATGCCGCGCTGGCGGGGGTGGTGTTGCTTCCGGTGCTTGACTTTGCGGGGAATCAGCATGATTCAGCTCTCCGTGCTCTGCGTTTCGGGGGCCGGCGCGCCTTCGCTGGGTGCGGGCGCGGCGCCTTCGTCGGCGCCCGCGGCGCGCCCGGCCTCAGTGCTGGTCGCCGTGGTGCCAGACGCGCCGCTGCGACGGGGACGGGTACCCGAGGGCCGCTCGCGGCGCGGGCGCTCGCCGCCCGCCGCCGTGCCCGCGGCCAATTCGCGCTTGCCGCCGACGATGTCGCCCTTGTAGATCCACACCTTCACGCCGATCCGGCCGAAGGTGGTCCTGGCCTCGTACAGGCCGTAGTCGATGTCGGCGCGCAGGGTGTGCAGCGGCACGCGGCCCTCGCGGTAGAACTCCGAGCGGCTCATCTCGGCGCCGCCGAGGCGCCCGGAGCACTGCACCCGGATGCCCTTGACGTTGGGCTGGCGCATCGCCGACTGGATCGCCTTGCGCATCGCGCGACGGAACGCCACGCGGTTGCTCAACTGTTCGGCGACGCCCTGGGCCACCAATTGCGCTCGGGACTCGGGGTTTTTCACCTCGAGGATGTTGAGCTGCACCTGCTTTTTGGTCAGCTTCTCCAGGTCCGCGCGGATCCGGTCGGCCTCGGTGCCGCGGCGGCCGATGACGATGCCGGGGCGGGCGGTGTGGATGTCCACGCGGACGCGGTCACGGGTCCGCTCGATCTCCACGTCGGCGATCCCGGCGCGTTCCAGGCCGGTGGACAGCAGCCGGCGGATCGCGACGTCTTCCTTGACGTAGTCGGCGTACTGCTTGTCGGCGTACCACCGGGACTTCCAGTCGGTGGTGATGCCCAGACGGAAGCCGTGCGGATTGATCTTCTGGCCCACTAGTCTGAGCCTCCCTTCGGTGCAGAAGTCTCAGAGGTCGTCTCGGCGGGCCCCGTCTTGGCCGGCTCCGCCTTGGCGGGCGCCTTCTTGGCCGGCGCCGCCTTGGCGGCGGCCTTGCTGGCCTCGGCGCGGCGGGCGCGCGCCGACTTCGCCGACCGCTCGTCGCGGACCGGCCGGCTTTCCACCACGACCGTGATGTGGCTGGTGCGCTTGCGGATCCGGAACGCGCGTCCCTGGGCGCGTGGCCGGATGCGCTTGGCGGTCGGACCCTCGTCGGCGTAGACCGTGGCGACCACCAGGGTCGACGGGTCCAGGCCGGCATTGTTCTGCGCGTTCGCCGCCGCGCTGGCGATCACCTTGGCGACCGGTTCGCTGGCGGCCTGTGGCGCCCAGCGCAGGATGTCGAGCGCGTCGGCCACCGACCGGCCACGCACCAGGTCGATCACCCGGCGCGCCTTTCTCGGCGACACCCGCACGAAACGCGCTTTGGCCACCGCCGACGGGAATTCAGTTGCGGTCATCGACGTTTGGCCTTCCGGTCGTCCTTGATGTGCCCCTTGAAGGTGCGCGTCGGCGCGAACTCGCCGAGCTTGTGACCCACCATGGCCTCGGTGACGAACACCGGGACGTGCTTACGTCCGTCGTGCACCGCAAAGGTGTGACCGATGAAGTCCGGAATGATCGTCGAACGCCGCGACCAGGTCTTGATGACCTGCTTGGTGTTCTTCTCGTTCTGCACGTCCACCTTCTTGAGCAGGTGGTCGTCGACGAACGGGCCCTTCTTCAGGCTGCGTGGCATGAGTGCTCCTGAACTTCCTAGCGTCCGTGCTTCTTGCCGGTGCGACGGCGCCGGACGATGAGTTTGTTGCTGGCCTTGTTGGGATGACGGGTACGGCCCTCGGGCTTGCCCCACGGGCTGACCGGGTGGCGGCCACCGGAGGTCTTACCCTCACCGCCGCCGTGCGGGTGGTCCACCGGGTTCATGACCACACCGCGGACGGAGGGGCGCTTGCCCTTCCACCGCATGCGACCGGCCTTGCCCCAGTTGATGTTCGCCTGCTCGGCGTTGCCCACCTCGCCGACGGTGGCGCGGCAGCGCACGTCGACCCGGCGAATCTCCCCGCTGGGCATGCGCAGCGACGCGTAGCTTCCCTCCTTGCCGAGCAGCTGAATGCTGGACCCGGCCGACCGCGCGAGCTTGGCGCCGCCGCCGGGCCGCAGCTCCACCGCGTGGACGACCGTGCCGGCCGGGATGTTGCGCAGCGGCAGGTTGTTGCCCGGCTTGATGTCGGCGTTGGCACCCGACTCCACCACGTCACCCTGCGAGAGTCCCTGCGGGGCGATGATGTAGCGCTTCTCGCCGTCGAAATAGTGCAGCAGCGCAATGTTGGCGGTGCGGTTCGGGTCGTACTCGATGTGGGCGACCTTGGCGTTGACGCCGTCCTTGTCGTTGCGGCGGAAATCGATCACCCGGTAGGCGCGCTTGTGGCCGCCGCCCTTGTGCCGGGTGGTGATCCGGCCGTGGGCGTTGCGACCACCGTGACCGTGCAACGGGCGCACCAGCGACTTCTCGGGCGTCGACCGCGTGATCTCGGCGAAGTCGGACACGCTCGCGCCGCGACGACCGGGGGTCGTGGGCTTGTACTTGCGAATTGCCATGTCTTATCAGGCCTCTCTCTTGCGCCCGGCTAGGCCGGCGCCCCGAACAGGTCGATCGGCTTGCTGCCCGGCGCCAGGGTCACAATGGCCCGCTTGGTGCTCTTGCGCTTGCCGTATCCGGTGCGGGTGCGCTTGCGCTTGCCCTGCCGGTTTGCGGTGTTCACCGATGCGACCTTCACCGAGAAGATCTTCTCGACGGCGATCTTGATCTGCGTCTTGTTCGAATCGGGGTGCACCACGAACGTGTACACGTTGTCGTCGAGCAGCGCATAGGACTTCTCGGAGATGACCGGCGCCAGAATGACGTCGCGGGGGTCGGCGAGGGTCGCCATCAGGCCGAAACCTCCTCGGAGCTGGTCGTGTTCGCGGCGATGTAGGTGTTCAGCGCCTCGACGCTGAACACCACGTCATCGGAATGCAGCACGTCATAGGTGTTGAGCTGACCGGGCGACAGGATGTGCACACCGGGCAGGTTGCGGACGCTTTTCCTGCCGGTCTCGTCGCTGCGGCCGATGACCACCAGCACCTGTTTGCGGTCGGTCAGGCTGTCCAGGAACGCCTTGGCGTTCTTGGTCGACGGCGTCTGACCGGACACCAACTCGGTGACCGCGTGGATGCGCCCGTTGCGGGCCCGGTCGGACAACGCCCCGCGCAACGCCGCGGCGATCATCTTCTTGGGCGTGCGCTGGCTGTAGTCGCGCGGCTTGGGGCCGTGCACGACGCCACCGCCGGTGAACTGCGGGGCCCGCGTCGAGCCCTGCCGGGCGCGACCGGTGCCCTTCTGCCGGTACGGCTTGCGGCCACCGCCACTGACGTCACCGCGCGTCTTGGTCGAGTGCGTGCCCTGCCGGGCCGCCGCCCGCTGCGCGGTGACCACCTGATGCATCAGCGCGATGTTGGCCGGCGCATCGAACAACTCGGCGGGCAGCTCGACCGAGCCGTCCACCTTGCCGTCCGGCGTCTTGACGTCGATTTTGAGTGCCATCACTTCTCACCTCGTTTGACCGCGCTACGGACCATCACGAGTCCACCGGTGCGCCCGGGGATCGCACCCTTGATCAGCAGCACGCCGTTCTCGGGATCAACCTTGTGCACCACCAGGTTCTGCACCGTCACCCGGTCGTTGCCCATCCGGCCGGCCATGCGTGTGCCCTTGAAAACTCGCGCGGGGGTGGCGCAGCCGCCGATGGATCCCGGGCGACGGTGCACCGCCTGGGCACCGTGACTGGCGCCCTGGCCGCGAAAGCCGTGCCGCTTCATCGTGCCGGCGAAGCCTTTACCCTTCGAGGTTCCGGTCACGTCGACGTAGGCACCGTCGGCGAAGATCTCGGCCGTCAGCTCCTGGCCGACCTCGTAGTCGGCGGTCGCCTCCGCGTCGTCGAGCCGCAGCTCGGCCAGGTAGCGGCGCGGGTTGACGCCCGCGGCGGCGTACTGGCCGGTCACCGGCTTGTTGATCTTGCGCGGGCTGATCTCGCCGTAGGCCAGCTGGACGGCGCTGTAGCCGTCGCGCTCGGGGGTGCGGATGCGCGTCACCACGTTGGGCCCCGCCCTGACCACGGTGACCGGCACGACCCGGTTGTTCTCGTCGAACACCTGCGTCATGCCCAGCTTGGTACCCAGAATGCCTTTTCTTGCCATGAGTTCGCCGAGCTCCTACTGGATGTTGACGTCGACGCTGGCCGGAAGGTCGATGCGCATGAGGGCGTCAACGGTCTTCGGCGTCGGATCGAGGATGTCGATCAACCGCTTGTGCGTGCGCATCTCGAAGTGCTCCCGCGAGTCCTTGTACTTGTGCGGAGAGCGGATGACGCAGTACACATTCTTCTCGGTCGGCAGCGGCACCGGCCCTACGACGCTGGCACCGGTGCGGACGACGGTTTCGACGATCTTGCGCGCCGACGCGTCGATAGCCTCGTGGTCGTAGGCCTTAAGCCTGATGCGGATCTTCTGTCCCGCCACGCTTCTCCCTACCTGATTCCCTCGTGAAGCCCGTCCGGGCTTCGTTCGCTCCTGAGGCCCGGTGTCCGGGCCTGGTGCCCTCCGGCGCGCAGATCGACCGACCGTTTTCCGGCCGGCCTAGCGTCGCGCCGGATGCTGCGCCGCTGTTTACCTGTCGTGGTCCACCGACCCCCGCGGTCGGGTGTGTCACCCGCACGCAGCCTCGTGCGCGACCGATCAGTCGCACTCAAGGATGGGACCGGACGCGCCCGTTCGGGCGCTGGTCGCATGCCCGGCCAGGCCAAAACCTGGCGCAAGGCAACCCGAACAGTATGCCTGACGATCATGCCCGGGGCAAAATCCCGGGCCGACTCTCGGGCACGCCTCACGGGAACGCTACCAGCGGCCCGCCGGTACGCCGGCCCGCGCCGCGTTCGCGGACCCCGAACCCGTCCCCGCGGCGGTCCGCGGGGGCCGACCCGCACGGGACTCGGGCACCCGCCGATTCGACACTCGCCGCACCGCTCGCCGCACCGGCGCGGTTCTGCGCGCGCTGAACGTGCAGGAACCCGTCGACCGCCGCGTGGGCGCATTCGGCGGACAGAAACCGCGGGCACGCCCGGGCTCGGGCAACCCGTCGAGGTCGGGCCCGAGCGCCGGCCATGGCATGGCCGTCATCGTCGCCGTCGCCGCGGTGGTGATCGGGCTCCGGGAGCCCGCGCACGACGGGCGAGCGCTCCGCCCGGTGCGCCGGGTCGCGCCGCACCCGTCGCGCTCCGCGGCGACGCGCCCCCTTGCGAACCTCTTCTCTTTCTGGTATCAGAAATCTGTATCGACAAATACAGATCATCTCGACGGTTTGGGGTGGATGTGGTGTTGATTGCTGGCGACTCGCTCCGGGATTCGCTTGTCCCGGAACTGTATTCAGGTATGGATCTGCCCGGCGACGGCCGGGACGGCGTCGGGCGCCTGCCACCGCGCATGGTCGGCTCGGCGTAGGGCATCAGCGAGCGAAAGGAGGTGAGAGGCGAAGGCTGATTCATGACGCACAAGCCCATGACGCGGCGTCGTGCCGTCCACGCTTTTTGCGACGCATTGTTCGCGCCTGACGCTTTGCAGCGCGCGCATCGCCACCTGTCGTGGCCATCTACGTGGACCGCATGAACGTCGCCACCCTCACCGGCGGGTCGCGCCCGCACCGGCAACTGTCCGGAGGCGCGGCCCGCCCTTTCTTGGGCCGGGCGCGGGGCCGGGTTTGGCTGCGAACGGGTCGACCGCGTGCGGACCCAACGGTATCTTCGGGCCAAAAGCCCTCGGGGAACCCGGGGCGGGGGATACCATCCGGTTGGACGTGATTCGACACACGGGGGAAGTGAAATGTCATACGTGATCGCGGCACCGGAACAGGTGGCCGCGGCGGCGACGGACTTGGCGAATCTCGGCTCGACCATCAGTTCGGCGAACTCCGCGGCGATGGGCCCGGCGTCGACCGTGACGCCTCCCGGTGCCGACGAGGTTTCGGCGAGCATCGCCGCGCTGTTCGGCGCGCACGCCCAGGCCTACCAGCTGCTCAGCGCCCAGGCCGCGGCTTTTCACGCCCAGTTCGTGCAGCTGATGAACGGCGGCGCGGCGCAGTACGCCCTCACCGAGGCGGCCAACGCCTCGCCGCTGCAGACGGCCCATCAGGGCGTGCTGAGCACCGCAGGCAACCAGTCCGGCCAGGCCTTGACGCACGCGCAGCCGTTGATGAGCGCCGCCGCACCGGCGGGTTCCGCGGCGGCTGCGGTGCCCTCGGCAACGGCGGGCCTGGCCGGCGCAACCGCACCGGCCGCCCCGGTGGCGCCCCTGACGTCCGCGGTTGCGCCGCCCCCGGCGGCGCTGGCGCCCAGCGCACCGATCTCGGCGGTTCCGGCGGCCTCGGCGGTGGCGACGGGCGCGCCCGCGGCACCGATGCAGGCGCCGACGCCCGCCTATGCCCCGGCGACGGTGGCCGCGGGGCCCGCCGACGTGCCGCCGGCGGTCAGCGCCCCGGCGGCGGTGCAGGCGGAAGCGGCTGCCGTCGCACCGACGACGATGCCGCCGATGCCCGTCGGCACCGGCACGCCGGTGGCCGCGGCGGCCTCGGCGGCCTACTCCCCGGCGACCCCGCCGTATTCTCCGGCGGCGGCCCCCGCGGCGGCCGCTCGCGACGAGACGGCGGTGGCTGCCGCGCCCGCGGCGCACTGGAGCTCCGCCGCGCAGTGACCGGCGCGCCCACGCGGCGCGCGGCCACGCGGTGGTTCACCCGACGAATTCGGCCGCCCGGTGGCCCAGCATCACGATGGTCGCGTGCGGGCCACGGCCGGTGATCGCCGGCAGCACGGACCCGTCGATCACCCACAGGTTTCCGATTCCCCGCACCCGGCAGCGGGGATCGACGACGGCGCGCGGGTCGTCATCGGTGCCCATCGGCGCGCTCCCGCACAGGTGCTGCGACGTCGACCAGAGGGGCTCCCCGACAGATGTTGCCGCACTGGCCAATTCGCGGGCCAATTCGCTGCCCCGGCGCAGCGCCGCGATGTCGTCGGGCTCGCTGTCGTAGTGGTGCTCGATTCGCGGCGGCACGCCGGGATCCGAAGACACCAGGGTGACGGTCCCCCGTGCCCGCGGCCGCATCAGCGCCACCCCGATGTGCGGCCAGTCGGGATGACCCGCTGTGCCGTCACCGGTCATGGCGACGAATCCCCCTGTATAGGGCCGAATTTCGATGTCGTCGTCCGCGCTCAGCATGACCTCCAGCACGGGACGGCCGGCCGCGACCGGCCAATCGGTCGGTAGCACCCATTCCGGGTGATCGCTGCAGGACCGCCCCACCGGCAGCGGCGCCACCACCGGCACGCCGACGGCCCGCAACGCCGCCTCGTCCCCGATGCCGGAGAGCATCAGCAGGTGCGCTGACTCGATCGCACCGGCGCACAACACGATTCGGCTCGCCGTCAGGGTCACCGGACCCCGCGGACCGATCGCGTCGACGCCGACCGCGCTGGCGCCCGCGAAACGCAGTCGCACCGCGCGGGTCCGGCCCAGCAGGGTGAGGTTCGGCCGGCCCAGGGCCGGAAGCAGGAATCCCGCGCCGGACCCCCTGCGTATGCCGTCGACGATGTTGAGCGGGACGGCCCCAACTCCCGAAACTGACTCCGGTCCAACGTCATTGAGATCGGGAATCCAGGCAAACCCGGCGCGTTGCGCGGCGGCGATGAAGAGTTCCGAGACACCCGTCATCTCGTGGGTGCGGCGAACGGCAATCGGTCCGCTGTCGCCGTGCGCGGGACCGTCGAAATCCAGGTCCGTTTCGATCGCGCGGAAATGGCCGAGAACGTCGGACCACGCCCAGCCGGGTATGGCCGCCAGATCGAAATCGCGAGGAAGCCCGCGGCAGAAGTAGCCCCCGTTGATCGCGCCCGAACCGCCGACCGTGGCACCGCGCACGATCGCCAGCCGGCGCTCGGGCCGATCGGTGAGGCGGGTCTGGTAGCGCTGCACCAGCGGGCTGCCCGCGCCGATCGGCAGCTGCAGCCCGTTGGTAGTCAGCGCCAGCAGCCTCGCGTCGGCGAGCGCCGGTCCCGCCTCGAGGACGGTGACGGCGCAGCCCGGGTCGGCGGACAGGCGCTCGGCCACCACCGATCCGGCGCTGCCCGCGCCGACGATCAGCACGTCGCTGTGCTGGGCGGGTGCGGTCAAGGCCGGGATTGACTTCGCTTGCCGTGAACCCATTCGCCGACCGTGGGTGGCGTGCACCAAAGTTGCTTGAAATCCGCACCTGACCACCACATTCGGCGCGCATCAGAGGCCACGCCGGTCGCCCTCCGTGGCGGCGGGCCGACGACTCGCGGCACTAGCTGCGAATCTGCGGCTTGAGCGCCCGCAGATTGCGTTCGCGCAGCACGCCCCACCACAGGCCCAAGCCGTAAGCCAGGTCGTCGACGCGCTTGAGCAGCAGGTAGGTCAGCAGCCCGATCGGTTCGGCGTCCTCGCCGGTGGCGTCTCGGCGGCGCAGCCAGTCCACCACCCCGTCCATGACCGCCGCGACCACCACGACGCGTCTGCAGTGCCGCGACGTCAGGGCCGCGAGCAGCGCCAGCGGCCAATAGTGCCGGCACACGGCCGACGCCAGTTGCAGCGCCGCCGACCACAGGCCGCGGGCCGCGATCACCAGCACATCGGCAGGCGACGTCTCGACGCTGCGCATGGCCATCGCGATCCGCCGGCCGGTCAACAGCGCGATCCCGACCGAGGCCAGCCGGCTCAGGCTGCTCCCGAGCGCCATCAGGACCCAGGCGGCCAGTGCCCAGCCCGAGATCACCAACGGGGCCGTCTTGTCCGGGTGACGCACCGACAGCGGGGCGGCCGACCCGCCGTAGAATGCCTTGCGCGCCAGCCAATCCCGAAGCTCCGTGCGATGGTCGTGGGCGACCAGCGCGATCGGCTCGTAGCGCAGCCGGGCACCCGACTCGATGAGGCGCCAGCACAGGTCGACGTCCTCACCGGACTGCATGGTCTCGTCGAACCCGCCGACCCCGCGGATGGCCGAACAGCGGCAGACGATCGCGGCGCTGGGGACATAGGACACCGTGCTGTGCGGCAGCACCGGTGCTTCCCGCTCACCGAGGTCCAGCGACGAGTGCACCGCCTCGTAGCGCCCCACCACGTTCTCGCTGTGCGACAGGCCCACGATGCGGGGTGCGACGAGGGCGACGGTGGGATCGCAGAAGTGACCGAGCAGCGCTTCGAGCCAGCCGCGGCGCGGGGCGACGTCGGAATCCAGGAATGCGACGAACTCGGTCTTGCAGGCGGCCAGCCCCGTGTTGCGGGCCGCCGCCGGACCCTTGGCGCGCACGTGGCGCAGTACCTCGACGTCGCAGTGTGCGCCGACGAAGTCGTCCGGCTCCAGGGGCGGGTACGACCCGTCGTCGACGACGACGACGCGCAGCCCGCGGAGCGAACTGACCAGGCGCCGCACGCCGAACACGTTGTCGCGCACCGGAATCACCACGGTCACGTCGCGGTGCGACGGGCCACCGGCGGGCCGCGGGTGGGCCACCGTGGCGTCCAGCAGGGTGCGGGCCAGCTGGGCGCTGACGTCGTCGCGGACCTTCAACCGGCCGTCGGAGAGCATGTGCTGGGCGGCCGGAGCCAGCTTCAGCAGGCGCGTCGGCGAACCACCGAGCAGCGCCGAACCGTCGCCGAGCACCCGCACGCGGCGATCGACCTGAACGGCGAACCCGTCCGGGAGCCGGGCTTGGCTCATGTCAGCATCCCGTCGGGCCCGGGCAACCACCGGGCGACCCGGCGCACACACCCGTCGACCATCTCCGCGAAGAGGCGCTTCCCCTCGTGCCCGGTCGCGGTCGTCGGATCGCCCAGCACGCCCACCGGGCTGACGGCCGCCACTCCGCCCCGGCGCATCGAGGGCAGCAACTCCGACACCGGTGCGTCGTTGCCGGGCAGCCACCGGTCGGTCCGCACCTCGGCGGCGCAGATGTGGAGCAACACCGATGTCTCGGTGTGGCCGGCGTGCGCGTCGGCGCCCGCCGCCGCGCACGGGACCCAGCCGGCGTCGCGGCCCTCGGCACGCAGCCGGCCCGCCGCGGCGCCCAGGGCGGCGACGTTGCCGCCGTGGCCATTGACGAAGACCAGGCGCCGGGCCCAGCAGGAGGCCGACCTGGCGTACTCCACCAGCAGCGTCGTCAGCGCCTCGGTGCCGATGGAGACGGTTCCGGCGAAGCTCTGATGCTCGCCGCTGGCGCCGTAGGCGATGGCGGGTGCGACCAGCCATTCCTGCCCGAGAAGCGCCCGGGCCTGCGCCGCGACCGCAGTCGCGATGCGGGTGTCGGTGTCCAGGGGCAGATGCGGGCCGTGCTGTTCGGTGGACCCCAACGGGATCAGCAGCGACGGCGAGAACAGCTGGCTCGACGTCGCACTTCCCAGTTCGCCGAGTACGGGCACTCGCCGATGGTAAGGCCAATTCACCTGGCGTGCACCAATTGTTGTCCCCCGAAAACAAATTTTTTTCTGGGCCGTTCATCGAGCACCCCGATTCTCGGGACACGCGCGTCACGGTTGCCTCGTAGGCACCAGGAACCCCACCCCCGCCGGGGCCTGGTCCGGCCTAGTCCCGGGCGGCGGGAGGCACGCCCAGTGCCCGGGTGAAGCCGGCCGGCACCAGGACGTCGTCCGCGCGCAGGTCGTGCACCGAGGAGTGCCCCAGGCCCATCAGCGCCGAGTCGATCCCGCCGCGCAGGATGTCGAGGACGTTTTCGACGCCGGGCTGGCCGGCCGCGGCGAGGCCCCACAGGTAGGCCCGACCGATCATCACCGCCCGCGCACCCAGCGCCACCGCCTTGACGACATCGCTCCCGCGCCGGATGCCGCCGTCGAGCAGCACCTCGACCTGGTCCCCGACCGCTGCCGCCACCGCGGGCAGCGCGCGGATCGACGCCGGCGTCCCGTCCAGGTTGTTGCCGCCGTGGTTGGACACCGAGATCGCCGAAACACCGGCGTCCACAGCCCTTTTGGCGTCGTCGACCCGCATCACGCCCTTGAGCATGAACGGTCCGCCCCACAGCTCGCGCAGCCAGGCGATGTCTTCCCAGGTCGGCGGTGGTGTGCCCATCCACTCGCCGTAGGCGGCGAAGAAGGGCGGGCCGGGCTCGCCGCGGCGGCCCTGGTTGGGCACCCGCAGCTCCGGCGGTCGCAGCGTCTTGCCGAACATGTAGAGCCACCGGGGCCGGACGATCGCCTCCGGGGACAACCGCAGGATCGTCCGCAGGTTCATCTTCTCGGGGATCGTGGGACTGCCCCAGTCGCGGCCGTGCGAGAACGACCAGTCGGTGGTGACGATCAGGCCGGCCGCGCCGGCCGCACGCGCCCGTTCCACCCGTTCGGCGATCGCGTCGCGCCCACCGAGCCAGTAGACCTGGAAGAACACCTTGGGGTTGGCGGCGACGACCTCCTCGACCGGCTTACTGGCGAACGAGGAGAGACCCATCGCGGTGCCGCGCGCCGCTGCGGCGCGCGCCACCGCGACCTCGCCGTCGGGGTGGACCGCCTGCACTCCGGTCGGCGAGATGATCACCGGCAGAGAAATCTCCTGCCCCATGACCGTGGTCGACAGCTCTCGCTTTTCCTGTGCGCCCACGACGTGCGGGGCGAAACCGAGTTCGCTGAACGCCGCGACGTTGTCGGCGACCGTGATGCCCTTTTCGCTGGCCGAGATCAGCGACGAATACACCGATCTGGGTAACCGCCGCTTGGCGCGTTGCTGGGCGATGGCAACCGTTTCGAACCACTCGGCCATGGCTACAGCGGGCTCTCGTGGCACGGGCGCGCGGGCGGCGCGGCCACCGGCGGCCGCACGGTCAGCGTCAGCGGCACCGGGGCGCCCCGGGAGTGGTCGGCCCGTGGCCGCGGTGTGTCGCGCTCGCGGGCCAGCGCGGGCTCGCCGTGACCCTGGACGCATTCGGGGTCCGGGCCGTCCATCGGCAGGCCGGTGAAGAACTTGGCCGCCATGCATCCGCCCCGGCAGCTGTCGTAGTGCCCGCAGCTGCCGCAGGCCCCCGGGGACTGCGGCTCGCGCAGTTCGCGAAACAGCGGGGCGTTCTTCCAGACGTTGTCGAATCCGCCGTCGGATGCCACGTTGCCGGCCAGGAAGCGGTCGTGGATGGCGAACGGGCACGCGTACACGTCGCCCACGGGGTCGATGAGGCACACGACCCGGCCGGCCCCGCACATGTTCAACCCCGCCAGCGCACCGGAGGAACCCAGCGGCGACAGATGGAAGAACGAGTCACCGGTGAGCACCCGCTCCCCCTTGGCGACCAGCCAGTCGTAGAGCGCAGCCTGCTGGGCGGCGGTGGGGTGCAGGTCTTCCCACACGTCCGCGCCCCGCCCCGACGGGCGCAGCCGGGTGATCCGCAGCGTGGCGCCGTAGCGGCTTGCCAGCGCGGCGAACTCGTCGAGCTGCCCGACGTTGTGCCGGGTGACGACGACCGAGATCTTGGCGCCCCCGTTCTGGGTGAATCCCGCGGCGGCCAGGTTCTCCAGCGCCCGCACCGCCATCGCGAACGACCCGGGGCCCCGGACGGCGTCGTTGACCTCGGCCGTGGCACCGTCCAGCGAGATCTGGACGTCGACGTAGTCGCTGGCCGCCAGCCGGGCGGCGACCTCCGGGGTGATCCGGACCCCGTTGGTGGAGAACTTCACGCCGACGTGATGCGCGGTGGCGTAGTCGACCAGCTCCCAGAAGTCCGGCCGCACCGTGGGTTCCCCGCCGCCGATGTTGACGTAGAACACCTGCATGCGTTCCAACTCGTCGATGATGTCCGTGCACTGGCGCGTGGACAGCTCGCGCGGATCGCGCTTGCCCGACGACGAAAGGCAGTGCACGCAGGCCAGATTGCACGCGTACGTCAGTTCCCAGGTCAGGCAGATGGGCGCGTCCAGGCCGCGTTCGAACTGCTCGACGAGCCGGGGCGCCGTGGCTGCCTGGGTCATCGGGTCTCCTGGGGTACCAGCATCGTCGAATCGGCCAGCACGCCCAGCGCGTGCAGATACGGCTCCTGTTCGCCGTCATCCACACCCGCGGCGCGGCAGGCGGACCGGGCATCGGGATGCTCGGCCAGCGACCGCACCACCTTCAGGACGGCGCGGTTCTTCAAAAACGACAGCTTGCGGGTGCCGAAGTGGTAGAGCAGCGCGCCGAACGGCTCCGGGCGAACCGCCACCTGCGGGTGCAGCCGCCAGCCGCGATCGGGGTCGAACACGGGGTCAGTAGACCCCGCACATTCCGTCGATGGAAACCTCTTCGACCAGCGTCTCGGTGACCAGTTCGGTGTCGGTGTGGGTCTCGTGGTCCACGGGGCTTGGCCTTTCGTCGGTTCTTGACAACTATGAGTCGAGTCACAATCGTCGCCAGAATATGGCATCGAGTGCCGAAAAGGAAGGGCGGGTCCGACGATGCCGCAGTCCCGGGTCGGCCGGCGCCGTTCGACGACACCGCACCAGATCACCGACGTCGCCATCGAACTGTTCACCGCGCGCGGTTTCGCCGAGGTCAGCGTCGACGACGTCGCGCAGGCCGCCGGCATCGCGCGCCGCACGCTGTTCCGCTACTACGCCTCCAAGAACGCGATCCCCTGGGGCGATTTCGACACCCACCTCGCGCACCTGCGCGACCTGCTCGACAATGCCGACCCGGCGACGCCGCTGGGCGAGACCCTGCGGGCCGCGCTGCTGGCGTTCAACACCTTCGACGCCTCGGAGACCGCGCGGCACCGACAGCGGATGCGGGTCATCCTGGAAACCGCCGAGTTGCAGGCGTATTCGATGACGATGTACGCCGGCTGGCGGGAGGTGATCGCCGGGTTCGTGGCGCGCCGGCTGGGCGCCGAGGCGTCCGACCTGCTGCCCCAGACCGTCGCCTGGACGATGCTCGGGGTGGCGCTGGCCGCCTACCAGCACTGGCTGGCCGACGAGTCGGTGCCACTGCCCGTGGCGCTGGGCAACGCGTTCGACGCCGTCGGCACCGGGCTGGCAAGGCTGGACCCGTGAAGCCGGGGCACCTGCCGCACATGTTGCGGGCCCAGGGGCGGTTCTGCGCCGAGCTGGGTTCCCCGATGTACGGCGAGCTGCTGGAGCTGGTGGCCAGGGACGTGGAATCCGGCGGCGTGTTCGCCACCGTGTTGGCCGGACACGAAAACGACCGGTCGCGCGACGCGGTGCCGCTGCGGTTGCTCGGCGCGCTGCACCGGCTGGTTCTCGACGGCCGCGCGCCGGCGCTGCGCCGCTGGTACCCCAGCACCGGCGGCGTGTGGGGAGCCGAGGCCGCCTGGCCCGAGATCGTCCGCGCCGCAGCCGGCCACGTCGCCGCGCTGCGGGCCGGCCTGCAGCGGCCGCCCCAGACCAACGAGGTCGGCCGGTCCGCGGCGCTGATCGGCGGACTGTTGTGCCTTGACCACGAATTGGGTTGGCCGATAAGGCTTTTTGAGATCGGTACGAGCGCGGGGCTGAACCTGCGCGCCGACCGCTACCGCTACCGCTTCGCCGGCAGGCAGTGGGGACCGCCCGACGCGCCGGTGACGATCGACGACGCCTGGCGCGGCCGGCTGCCGCCCGAGGGCGCCCTCGACGTCGTCGAACGACACGGATACGACATCGCCCCCATCGACGTCGGCGGGACCGACGGGGAAACGACCCTGTTGAGCTACGTCTGGCCCGACCAGGGCGCCCGGCTGGACCGGCTGCGCGGCGCCATCGCGGTGGCCCGCGAGGTTCCGGCGCGGCTGGAGCGCCGCACGGCGGCCGACGCGGTCGCGGGCCTGACGCCGGCCGACGGCGCGCTGACGGTGCTGTGGCACTCGATCGTGTGGCAGTACCTGGGCGACGACGAGCGCCGGGCGGTGCGCGAGGGGGTGAGCGCGCTGGCCGGGCGCGCCGGCGACCGTTCGCCCTTCGCCCACCTCACCATGGAACCCGCGCGGGACTGGTCCGGCTCCGGGTTCCGGTTCCTGGTGCGGGCCCGCCGCTGGCCGGGCGGCCGGCTCGCGGTCCTGGGGCAATGCCCTCCGCACGGCGTGCCCGTGACCTGGCACTAGGGCCGCGAGAGAGCATGAAAACCACTCGCTATCCCAGCATTTCGGAGATGGGCGCACCGGCGGCGATCTTCGCGCGGACCTTCATGACCTTGCCGGGCATGCCGCCGCCCACCACCCCGACGAGCACCCCGTCGCGTTCGTAATAGGCGAGGAACTTGCGGCCGTCGTCCTCGACGAGGTGCACGGTGTCGGTGGCCTCCGGCTCTCCCAGGCACTGGATCTTGACGTCGTACTGGTCGCTCCAGAAGTAGGGGACGACCGTCGTCGGGGCCACCTCCTGGCCCAGCATCGCCGGCACCACGACCCGGGTCTGATCGGCCACATTGCTCCAGTGTTCAACGCGCGCTTGGTGTCCCGTGGCATCGCGCCACGAGGCCACGTCGCCGAGCGCCCACACATTGGGGGCGGTGGTGCGGCCGGCCTCGTCGCAGAGCACGCCACCATCGACACCGTCGACCTCGACGCCGCTGCCGGCCAGCCAGTCCGTCGCCGGATGCGACCCGATGCCGACGACGACGAGATCGGCCGGCAGTTCGGTGCCGTCGGTCAGCACCACGGCCTCGACGGACCCCTGCCCGCGCACCTCCGCGACACCCACGCCGAGGCGCACGTCGACGCCCTCGTCGCGGTGCAGCCGGGCGACCAGTTCGCCGATCCGCTCGCCGAGCACCGCGGCCAGCGGCGTCGGCTGGGGCTCGACCAGCACCACGTCGACCCCGAGGCCGCGCAGACTTGCCGCGACCTCGCAGCCGATGAAGCCCGCCCCGACGACCACCCCGTGGCGGGCCCGCACGGCGTGCTCGCGCAACGCCAGGCTCTCGTCGAACGAGCGCAGCACGTGGATGCCCCCGAGATCTCCGAACGCCGGAATGCGGCGCGGCACCAGGCCGGTCGCAATGACGAGTTCGTCGTAGCCGAGCGCGGTCCCGCCGGCCAGCGTCACCGTCTGCGCGGTGGTGTCCAGGCCGGTGGCGGCCGCGCCCAGTCGCAGCGTGATGTCGTTCTCGTCGTACCACTCGCGCGGTTTGAGCGCGACGTCGTCGGCCTCTTTGCGCAGCACCTCTTTGGACAACGGCGGGCGATCGTAGGGCACGTGCATCTCGTCGCTGACGATCGTGACGCGCCCGGTGTAGCCCGACCGGCGCAGCTGCTCGGCCGTCCGGGCCGCGGCGAGTCCCCCGCCGACGATCACGACACCCTGTTCGGAGCTACTGGTCACGTGGTGTTCATACACGATCGCCGATCAGTACTTCAAGGCGCCCTTGTCGACGTTGACCTGGGTGCCCGACAGTGTCCCCGAGCCGTCACCGGCGAGCCAGGCCACCACGTCGGCAACCTCGTCGGCACCCATGAAGGCCTTCGGCTGCAACGGCATTGGCGGGAAGCTGTGCACGAACGCCGGATGCCTGGCAAAGATCTCCATCATCGCTTCGGGCTCGATCATCGGGGTGTCCACCGAATAGGGGTGGATGGAGTTGACCCGGATACCGTATTCACCGAGCTCGATCGCGAGGGTGTTGGTGAGCGCGGTGAGCCCGTATTTGCTGGCCGCGTAGTGCCCGTTGCCGGGTGTGGCCTTCACTCCCGCCGCCGAGCTGACCACCACGATGGAGCCCCCGTTGCCGGCGTCGATCATCGCGGGGATCGACGCGCGCAGGGTGCGCCAGGTGCCGGTCAGGTTGACTCCGATGACCGTGTCCCACTGCTCGTCGGTGAGCTCCCAGACCCGGCCCCAGCCCAGCACACCGGCGTTGGCCACCACGACGTCCAGCCGGCCGAACTGCTCCACACCGTCGGCCACCAGCCGGCGCACCGCGGCGTCGTCGCGGACGTCGGCCTCGCGGGCGAGCACCTTGCGGCCCTGCGCCTCCACCAGGCGGACGGTCTCGCTGAGGTCCTCCGGCGCGGCCGGCGTGTACGTCAGGGTGTCCGACACCGGCGCGCAGATGTCGAGCGCGATGACGTCGGCCCCCTCGGCGGCCAGGCGCACCGCGTGCGCGCGCCCCTGGCCCCGGGCCGCCCCGGTCACGAACGCCACCCGGCCCTGCAGTGATCCAGCCACGTCTGCCCCTTTCGCCGCACTGTGCCGGAGCCAGGCTAGCAGCGAAACTGAAACGCGTTCTAGTTGCCCGTGCCGATCAGATCTCGGAGATGATCGCGAGGATCTGCCGGATCTCCATCAGCGGGCCGGCCTGCCCGCTCAGGTGGTGGGTTGTGTGGTCGTCGGCCAAGCGCGCCGGCGCCTTCGCCCCCTGACACGAGCGAACGATGACACGAGCGAACGATGACACGAGCGACGACTCGTGTGAGGTCAGCGCGCAAACGCGCAGCGGCACCCACCCTTTCGGATGGGCGCCGCCGCGCTGTCGAGCTACTACTTGATGATCTTGACGACCCGGCCGGCACCGACGGTACGGCCACCCTCGCGGATCGCGAAGCGCAGACCGTCATCCATGGCGACGGGCTGGATCAGCTTCACCGTGATGTTGGTGTTGTCACCGGGCATCACCATCTCGGTGCCCTCCGGCAGCGTCACCACACCGGTCACGTCGGTGGTGCGGAAGTAGAACTGCGGACGGTAGTTGTTGAAGAACGGCGTGTGCCGGCCGCCCTCGTCCTTGGACAGGATGTAGACCTGGCCCTCGAACTCGGTGTGCGGCGTGGTGGTGCCGGGCTTCACCACGACCTGGCCGCGCTCGACGTCCTCACGCTTGATACCACGCAGCAGCAGCCCGACGTTGTCGCCGGCCTGCCCCTGGTCGAGCAGCTTGCGGAACATCTCCACACCGGTGACCGTGGTCTTGGTGCTGGTCGGCTTGATGCCGACGATCTCGACTTCCTCGTTCACGTTGATGACGCCGCGCTCCACCCGGCCGGTGACCACGGTGCCACGTCCGGTGATGGTGAAGACGTCCTCGACGGGCATCAGGAACGGCTTGTCGGTGTCGCGGACCGGGTCCGGGATCGACTCGTCGACGGCGTTCATCAGCTCCTCGACCGACTCCACCCACTTGGCGTCGCCCTCGAGCGCCTTGAGCGCCGAGACGCGGACCACCGGGGCGTCCTCGTCGAACTCCTGAGCGGCCAGCAGCTCGCGAACCTCCAGCTCGACGAGCTCGAGGAGCTCCTCGTCGTCCACGGCGTCGGCCTTGTTCAGCGCGACCAGGATGTAGGGGACACCCACCTGGCGGGCCAGCAGCACGTGCTCGCGGGTCTGCGGCATCGGGCCGTCGGTAGCGGCGACCACCAGGATGGCGCCGTCCATCTGCGCCGCGCCGGTGATCATGTTCTTGATGTAGTCGGCGTGGCCGGGGGCGTCGACGTGCGCGTAATGACGCTTCTCGGTCTGGTACTCCACGTGGGAGATGTTGATCGTGATACCGCGCTGACGCTCCTCGGGCGCGTTGTCGATCTGGTCGAATGCACGCGACTCGTTCAGATTGGGGTACTTGTCGTGCAACACCTTGGTGATCGCCGCGGTCAGCGTGGTCTTACCGTGGTCAACGTGACCAATGGTCCCGATGTTGACGTGCGGCTTCGTCCGCTCGAACTTCGCCTTCGCCACTTCTGTGTCCTCCTGGACTTGTTGGTGCTCGTTAAAGCAGTGTTGATGTTTTCAGTTGTGCCGCGCCCAAGGCATTGCAGTGACCCGGCAAGGTTACTCCATGCTGGCTGCTCGACTCCTTGCTCCCAAGCTGCGCTTGCTCGCCGTCGTCTTCGCGGTGGAGGTCACTGACCCGTCGCCTTCGCGATGATCTCCTTCGACACGTTCGCCGGCACTTCGGCGTACGAGTCGAAAACCATGGAGTAGTTCGCCCGGCCCTGGGTCTTGGACCGCAGGTCGCCGACGTAGCCGAACATCTCCGACAGCGGCACGTGCGCCTTGACGACGCGCGAACCGCCCCGCTCCTCCATGGCCTGGATCTGGCCACGGCGGGAGTTCAGGTCGCCGATGACCTCGCCCATGTAGTCCTCGGGCGTGGTGACCTCGACGGCCATGATCGGTTCCAGGATGACCGGCTGTGCTTGCTGCGCAGCCTTTTTCAGCACCTGCGAACCGGCGATCTTGAACGCCATCTCGGACGAGTCGACCTCGTGGAAGGCGCCGTCGAGCAGGGTGACCTTCAAGTTGACCAGCGGGTAGCCCGCCAGCACGCCGTACTGCATGGCGTCCTGGGCGCCGGCGTCCACCGACGGGATGTACTCGCGCGGGATGCGCCCACCGGTGACCTTGTTCTCGAACTCGTAGGTCGCACCGTCCTCACCGTGGAAGGGCTCGATGCTGATCAGCACCTTCGCGAACTGGCCCGAACCGCCGGTCTGCTTCTTGTGGGTGTACTCGACCTTGTCGACCGTGCGCTTGATGGTCTCCTTGTAGGCCACCTGCGGCTTGCCGACGTTGGCCTCCACCTTGAACTCGCGGCGCATGCGGTCCACCAGGATGTCCAGGTGCAGCTCGCCCATGCCACCGATCACGGTCTGGCCGGTCTCGGCGTCCTGGTGCACCTTGAAGGTCGGATCCTCTTCGGCGAGCTTCTGGATCGACAGCGACAGCTTCTCCTGGTCGCTCTTCGTCTTGGGCTCGATGGCCACCTCGATGACCGGGGCGGGGAAGGTCATGGACTCGAGCACGACCTGGTCGTTCGGGTCGCACAGGGTGTCACCGGTGGTGGTGTCCTTGAGCCCGATCACCGCGTAGATGTGGCCGGCACTGGCCGTCTCCACCGGGTTTTCTTTGTTGGCGTGCATCTGGAACAGCTTGCCCAGCCGCTCCTTCTTGCCCTTGGTGGAGTTGATGACCTGTGACCCGGAATCGACCTTGCCCGAATACACCCGCACGTAAGTGAGCTTGCCGAAGAACGGGTGCGTGGCGACCTTGAACGCCAGGGCCGAGAACGGTTCGTCGGTCGACGGTTTGCGGATGACCTCCACGTCCTCCTTGCCCGGGGCGTGGCCCACGGCGGGCGGCACGTCAAGCGGTGAAGGCAGGTAGTCGATCACGGCGTCCAGCATGGGCTGCACGCCTTTGTTCTTGAACGCGCTGCCGCACAGCACCAGATAGGCCTCGGAACTGACGGTGAGCTTGCGCAGCGCACCCTTGATCTCCTCGACCGACAATTCCTCGCCGCCGAAGTACTTCTCCAGCAGCGACTCGTCGGTCTCGGCGACCGCCTCGAGCAGCTTGGTGCGGTACTCGTCGGCCTTCTCCCGAAGGTCCTGCGGGATGTCGATGGTCTCGTAGGTCTCGCCCAGCTTGGTCTCACCCCGCCACACCTTGGCCTTCATCTCGACCAGGTCGACGACACCCTCGAAGTCACCCTCCGAGCCCACGGGCAGCTGGATCGGGATGACGTTGGCGCCGAGGCGATCCTCCATGGTCTTGACCGAGAAGTAGAAGTCGGCGCCGATCTTGTCCATCTTGTTGACGAAGCAGATCCGCGGCACGTCGTACTTGTCGGCTTGGCGCCAGACCTGCTCGGACTGCGGCTCGACACCTTCCTTGCCGTCGAAGACCGCGACCGCGCCGTCGAGCACGCGCAGGCTGCGCTCCACCTCCACGGTGAAATCAACATGACCAGGCGTGTCAATAATGTTGATCTGGTTGTCGTTCCAGAAGCAGGTGGTGGCCGCGGAGGTGATGGTGATCCCGCGCTCCTGCTCCTGCTCCATCCAGTCCATCGTGGCCGCACCGTCGTGGACCTCACCGATCTTGTAGCTGATGCCGGTGTAATAGAGGATCCGCTCGGTGGTCGTCGTCTTGCCGGCGTCGATGTGCGCCATGATGCCGATGTTGCGGACCTTGGTCAGGTCGGTCAGCACGTCCTTCTGTGCCACAGAAGTCTTCCCACTTTCGATTGCTTAGTTCGCTGTCCTGGTTGCGCCCGGCCACGCTGCCAATCGGCGCCGGTTCCGGCTCCTACCAGCGGTAATGCGCAAAGGCGCGGTTGGCCTCGGCCATCTTGTGGGTGTCCTCGCGCCGTTTGACGGAGGCTCCCAGGCCGTTGCTGGCATCGAGAATCTCGTTGGCCAGCCGCTCGATCATGGTCTTCTCCCGGCGTTGCCGCGAGAAGCTGACAAGCCAGCGCAGCGCCAGCGTGGTGGACCGGTCCGGACGCACCTCGACGGGCACCTGATAGGTCGCACCGCCGACGCGGCGGCTGCGGACCTCCAGGGCGGGCTTGACGTTGTCGAGCGCGCGCTTGAGCGTGATGACGGGGTCGGTCCCCGTCTTGTCACGGGCTTGCTCGAGCGCACCATAGACAATGCGCTCCGCCAGCGATTTCTTCCCCTGGAGCAAAACCTTATTCACCAGCTGGGTGACCAGTTGCGACCCGTAGACCGGGTCGTTGACCAACGGACGCTTGGGCGCGGGTCCCTTGCGCGGCATCAGCTCTTCTCCTTCTTGGCGCCGTAGCGGCTGCGAGCCTGCTTGCGGTTCTTGACGCCCTGGGTGTCGAGCGAACCGCGGATGATCTTGTACCGCACACCGGGCAGGTCCTTCACCCGACCACCGCGCACCAGCACCATCGAGTGCTCCTGCAGGTTGTGGCCCTCGCCGGGGATGTAGGCCGTGACCTCCACCTGGCTCGTCAGCTTCACGCGCGCGACCTTCCGAAGCGCCGAGTTCGGCTTCTTCGGAGTGGTGGTGTACACGCGGGTGCACACGCCACGACGCTGCGGGCTGCCCTTGAGGGCCGCGGTCTTGACCTTAGCGATCTTGTCCCGGCGGCCCTTGCGGACCAGCTGCTGAATGGTTGGCATCTAGGCGGCTTTCTGTGTTGAGCGTTCTGTGTTGAGCGTTCGAGGTGTTCAGGTACTGCGGGCGGTGTCCAAGTCTTCTCACTGCGGTTTTGCCCAACCGCACTACCCCGCGGCCGGGTGTGTCGCATGCGTCCGGCGGCGGATTTCGCCGTTGCGCCGTGGACATGCGAATTTGCCCGGCATCCCTTTACTTACGTCAGGCGCCGTAAGCCGCCAGGCACGAGCTTCCACGATACCCGGCGCCGGTCTGACAGGTCAAAGCGGCGGCCGTCACCCTCGGGCACCGCCCGCCGCGGCGTGCTCCTCGGTGCGCTTGGGCAGGCCCGCCGCCAGGCGCAGCACCATGTCGGAGAACAACGCATCGGTGTCGATCTCGTCCATGACGCCGGTCATCTCCAACAGCACGAACCCGTGCAGGGCGGACCAGAACTCCAGCGCCGCGTGGAAGGCCTCGTCACCGCCGAGGCCGTAGGAGGTCAGCACGGCGATCACCGGTGCGGCCGCGCTCCTGGTCGCGGAGGTGTACTCGGGGTCGTCACCGCCCAGCGGCATGCGGGTGAACGCCGAGTACCGCCCGGGGTGGTGGTGCGCGTAGCTGCGGTAGGCGCCCGCCATGACCAACACCGCGTCGTCGCGGGCCCGCCCCTCGCCGACCCGGTTCAGCATCATGATGATGTCGTCGATGACCCGGATCCGCACCGCGCGCCGCAGGTCCTCGAGGCTGTCCACGTGGTTGTACAGCGAGGGACCCTTGGTCCCCAGCTGCGTCGCGAGCGCATTGATGGTCAGCGAGTCCCAACCCTCCCGGTCCAGGAAGGCCAGGGCGCCGTCGACGATGCCCTCGCGGCTCAGCTTCGCCGGCCGCGAGGCGGACTTCCCGCCCCGCTGGCGCCCGGCCGCCGGAGTTTCCGGCTGAGCTGCCATGCGGATGCCCTTCGGTTGCGCTGACTGGGGTCAACTAATGACTCTAGTGCGGACCGGTAAATGCAAATAGCCCTGCCATCGGACGGCGGGGTGCACGTAGTCTCAATCGTGCAGATTCACCCGTCGCAAAGGGGGCCGCAGTGAACTGGACAGCCGTCGCCGGGTCGCTGGCAACCTGCGCCGTCACCCTGGCCGCTGTCCCCGTAGCGCCGCCCCCGGCCGCGCAGGCCAAGAACGGCGACACCCATGTCATCGGCGAGGGCGTCGAGCAGACGGTCGACTGCAACGATGCGACGCTGCTGGTCAACGGCACCCGCAACGTCGTCACCGCGCTGGGAACCTGCTACGCGGTGACGGTCATGGGCTCGGGCAACACCGTCGTCGCCGACACGGTCACGCACGACATCACCGTCTACGGATCGGACGAGACGGTGTTCTTCCACAACGGCGCGCCGTTCCTCTGGGACCGCGGCCGCGAACTGGGCATGGTAAACCGTCTCCAGCAGGTGCCCGCGTAAGGCAGATCGACTGCCACCCAGATTGCCGTCAACCAGCGAGGAGAACCCGGAAGCGATGCGCGCCCACTTCACCGACCACCCCCTTCGCCTGGGCGCGCTCGCCCTGGCCCCGGCCGTCGCGGCCGTTGTGCTGGCAGGATGCAGTTCGACGGCCAACCCGCCCGGAACCTCCGCCTCGACGACGACGTCGAGCAGTACGGCCCCGACAACGAGCGGCGGGGCCGCGCCGACGAGCACGAGCAGCGGCAGCACCACCGCCTCCGTCGAGATCGGCAACACGCTCAACTACGGGTCCATGGGGACGACGGCCACCCTGGACTGCGGTGATGGCAAGTCGCTGAACGTGGGCGGTAACGACAACACGCTGACCGTCACCGGCACCTGCGAGACGGTGTCCGTCGGCGGCGCCAACAACACGATCACCTTCGACAAGGTCAACACCCGCATCACCGTGCTCGGGCTCAACAACACCGTCACCTACAAGGGCGGCAGCCCGAAGGTGGACGACATCGGCACGGGCAACACCATCAGCAAGGGCAGCTGACCCGCTAGCTCGCCGGGTCGCCGTGCCGTCCGGCGCCCGCGGCGAACCGCCCGGCCCCTTCGTTGGCCTCCGCGGCGACGCGGGAGATGCTGGCGAATTCGAAGTCGATCGCCTCGGATTCCGTTGTCCCCCACTGGTGCAGCGCCGAGAGCCGGTCCGAGCGCAGGCACTGCTGCGGCAGCGCCGCGAGCTGGGCCGCCAGCTCCTCGGCGGCCTGCCGGGCCCGGCCCTTGGGCACGACCCGGTTGGCCAGCCCGATCGCCAGCGCCTCGTCGGCGGCCACGGCCCGGCCGGTGAGGATCATGTCCATCGCCCGGCTGTGCCCGATCAGCCGGGGCAGTCGCACGGTGCCCCCGTCGATGAGCGGGACGCCCCAGCGCCGGCAGAACACCCCGAACACGGCGTCCTCCTCGGCCACCCGCAGGTCGCACCAGACGGCCAGCTCGAGCCCCCCCGCGACGGCGTAGCCGCTGACCGCCGCGATCACCGGCTTGGACAGCACCATCCGCGTCGGCCCCATCGGGCCGGGGCCCCTCCGGTGCACGGCGTTGGCCTCGGGGGTGCCGAAGGCTTTCAAATCGGCTCCCGCGCAAAATGTTCCGCCGTCGCCCCACAGCACGGCCACCGACGCGGTGTCGTCGCGGTCGAAGTCGTCGAACGCCGCGTACAGCGCGGCGGCGGTCGGGCCGTTGACCGCGTTGCGCGCCGCCGGGCGGTCGATGATCACCGTGGTCACCGCGCCGTTGCGCTCCACCCGCACCGGATCGCTCACGTCACCTCCACCAGTCGGGTCGCCTCGCGCCGTTTCGCCAGTTCGATGGCGAAGTCGTGGTAGGCCGTCCGCAGCCGGGCGCCCGGCCATCCGGCCGGCAGCAGTTCGTCGGGCAGCACCGGGTCGGTCAGCAGGTGGCGCACCATCGCCGCGGCCACCATGAACCGGCCGGGAACGTCGGCGGCGGCGGCCATCTCGTCGAGCAGCCGGTGGCCGGTTGCGGACCAGGCGGGCAGGTCCCACAGCTCGCGGGCCAACTCGGCGGGTGCGGGGTCGCGGGCCTTGAGCACCCGGACCCGGTGCAGCGTGTCGGGGCCCAGATCCGGGTCGAGGTTGTCCGGCCGCATCCACACCCCTTCGCGTAGCTCTCCGAAGCGCTTGTGGTGCATGGTGGTTCGCAGGGCCGCCCGGGTGCGGGCATCGGTGCCCACGGTGGTGACGATCAGAGTCAGCCAGTCCCCGCGCCAGGTCCGGGTGCGCGGGCGCATGGCGTCGTCCTGGCGGCGCTGGCGGGCCAGCAATCGCTCCGAGAGCCGGTAGCCGTCCGCGGAGCGGATCAGGTCCCCGGCACCGACCATGCGGGTCAGCGCCACCCGCAACGTGGTCTCCTTGATGCCGAAATCAGCCGTCAGCCCGATCAACTCGCCGGGGGTGGCGCAGGCGGGATGGGCGCCCAGCAGCACGCTGAGCACCACCGACCGGGCCGTCATGTTCGGCATGGGCTAGACCCCGGAGGCTCTGCGGCCGTGGTCGCCGAAGGGCTCGTCGCGGTTCCGGACCGCGGCGCGGAAGCCGTGCTCGACAGCGTCGGCGACGAAGGCGTGCCCCTCGGGGGTGTGCCGTGCCACGCCGTCGAAGACGGTGCCGACCATCCTGCTGGCGGCCACGCCCTGTTGCAGCAGTGCCGAATTCAGCGCGAGCTTGGCCATGATGAGCTGGTTGACCGGGACTGCGGCGATCCGCTCTACGAGTCGCTCGGTGCGCTCGTCGAGTTCCCCGGGGTCCGGCGCCTCGACCGCCAACCCCCACTCGGCGGCCTGCGCGCCGGTGATGCAGTCGCCGGTGAACAGCAGTCGTTTGGCGCGCTGGTCGCCGAGCCGGTGGGCCCACAGGCCGGCCGCCGGAATGCCCCACACCCGGGTTGGCGGGTAGCCGATCTTGGCGTCGGCGGCCGCGATCACCTGGTCGGCGTGCAACGCGATGTCGGTGCCGCCGGCCACGCAATAGCCGTGGATCTTGACCACCGTCGGCTTGTCGGCGTGCATCAGGCTGGAGAAGCCGCGCACGAACCGGCTCATCATCTGGTAGTCGATCATCGGGTCCCACGGCTGGTTCGGCAGGTGGTTGATCCCTTGCGTCTTGCCGTCCAGCACGGTGCCCTCATACGCGCCCGTGCCGCCGGCGGAGCCGGTGCGGTCGGCGTAGGCGCTCAGGTCGAAACCCGCGCAGAAACCCTCTCCGCGACCGGACACGAGGATGACGTGCACGTTCGGGTCGAGGTCGGCGCGTTCGACGAGCGCGGAGAGCTCCAGGGGGGTGTCCGCGACGATCGCGTTGCCCTTTTCCGGCCTGTCGAAGGTGATCCGCGCGACCCGGTCGGTGACCTGGTAGGTCATCGTCTTCAGGTTGTCGAAGTCGACCGGCCTGATTGCATGGGTCATCGGCGCCGCTCTCCCCCGCAAACGGGAGGTGCCCCCACCTCATCGCTTCGCTCTGCATCGTCGCCGGCGCGCGTCATGTTGGCGCTCAGCCCTTGACCAGGGCGCGCTCCAGAATGGGTGCGACGTCCAGCCCGGCGGGCATGGTGCCGAACGCCCCGCCCCACCGGCCGTCGAGCCGCGTGGTCAAAAACGCCTCGGCGACCGCGGGGTGTCCGTGGCGCACCAGCAGCGCACCCTGCAGCGCCAGGCAGATGTCCTCGGCCACCTTGCGGGCGCGGTACTCGATGGTGTCGAGGTCGGCCAGCTCGCTGCGCAGGCGCTCGACATGGGCACCCAGCCGCGGGTCCTGGCCGGCGCTCTCCTCGAGTTCGCCGAACAGCACCTCGACGCATTCGGGGCGAGTTGCCATGGCGCGCAACGTATCCAGCGCGCTGACATTTCCTGAGCCCTCCCAGACCCCCATCAGCGGCGCCTCTCGGAACAGCCGCGGCATCCCGGAGTCCTCGACGTAGCCGTTGCCGCCCAGGCATTCCAGCGCCTCGGCGGCGTGCGGGGTGGAGCGCTTGCACACCCAGTACTTGCTGGCCGCCAGTCCGATCCGGCGGAAGAGCGCCTCGGTCTGGTCGCCGCGCAACGCTTTGTCGGTGGCACCGGCCATCCGCATCGCGACCATCGTGGCGGCCTCGGCCTCCACGGCCAGGTCGGCGAGCACGTTGCGCATCAGCGGCTGGTCGATCAGATAGGCGCCGAAGGCCTTTCGGTACTGGGCGTGGTGGACGGCCTGGGTCAGGCCGCTGCGCATACTGGTGGCACTGCCCAGCGCGCAGTCCAGGCGGGTGAGGTTGACCATCTCGATGATGGTGGGGACGCCACGGCCCTCCTCGCCGACCCGCCACGCGACCGCGCCGTCGTATTCGACCTCGCTGGACGCGTTGGCGTGGTTGCCCAGCTTGTCCTTGAGCCGCTGCAGGAGCATGCGGTTGCGGGTTCCGTCGGGAAGGATGCGCGGCAGCAGGAAGCACGACAACCCGCCCGGCGCCTGCGCGAGCACCAGGAAGATGTCGCACATCGGCGCCGAGGTGAACCACTTGTGCCCGGTCAGGCTGTAGCTGCCGTCGGCGTTGGGCGTGGCCTGCGTGGTCCCGGCGCGCACGTCGGAACCACCCTGCTTCTCGGTCATCGACATGCCCGCGGTGATGCCCGATTTGGTGGTGGCGAGTTTCAGTTCCGGGTCGTAGTCGCGGCTGGTGAGCAACGGCTCGTACACCGCTGCCAGCTCGGGGTTGTGGCGCAGCGCCGGCACCACGGCGTAGGTCATCGAGATCGGGCAGACGTGGCCGGGTTCGCAGTTCCACGCCGACATCTTGGCGGCCCGCACCACGTGGGCGCCCGGCCGGTCATCGGCCCACGGCGCGGCGTGCAGACCGTGGCCGATGGCCGCGGTCATCAGCTCGTGATAGGCCGGGTCGTACTCCACCTCGTCAACCCGGTACCCGTAGCGGTCGTGGGTGTGCAGCACCGGCCGGTTGCGGTCGGCCAGCTCTCCCCAGCGCTGCCCCTGGCGCGACCCGGACAGCACACCTACTTCGTTGACTTCGTCCAAACCCCACTGTCCGCCTTCGCGGATCAGCGCCTCGACGAGCGCCGGGAAGGCGGCGGGGTTGTAGTTCTCCAGGGGCGGGACCTGGTTGGTGACGGCGTGGGTGTCTGGCATGCCACCCATGTTACATTTTTTCGACAACCGCACAAGAGGTGTAACCGCGGCTCAACCGGCGGTCTTGTCCCGCAGGAATGCGATGTCGTCCTTGCGACCCTCGTCGGCGGTCTCGCAGATCACCGGCGCGTCGGCGGCCTTGACCGCCGCAACCAGCAGTTCTGTGTCGATCTGGCCGCTACCCAGGTTGGCGTGACGGTCCCGTCCCGAGCCCGCGGCGTCCTTGGAATCGTTGCAGTGCACCAGGTCGATCCGACCGGTGATGGCCTTGATGCGTTCCACGGCGTCGACGAGCACCTCCCCCGCCGCCCACGCGTGACAGGTGTCCAGGCAGAACCCAATCCCGTTGTCCCCGATGACATCCCAGAGCCGGGCGATGGTGTCGAAATGCCGGGCGATCGCATGGTCGCCGCCGGCGGTGTTCTCCAGGTACACCGGCACGCTGGTCTCCAGCCGGTCGAGCGCCTTGCGCCAGCGGCCGAATCCCTCGTCGAGGTCGTCGTCGTCGGCCACGTGGCCGCCGTGCACGATCACCGCGGTGGCGCCGATGGCCGCCGCCGCGTCGCACGTGTCCTGCAGCATCGTGCGCGACGGGATCCGCACCCGGTTGTTGGCCGAGGCGACGTTGATCAGGTAGGGCGCGTGCACATAGATCGGCAGAGCCGCGGCCTTCAGCGTCGCGGCGTCCTCGCGCGGCTTCGGCTTCTTCCAGCTCTGCGGGTTGCCCAGGAAGATCTGGACGACGTCGGCGCCCTCGGCCCGCGCCGCGGCCAGCGGATCCCGGGGGCTGACGTGTGAACCGATGAGCATGCCGGCCAGTCTAGTGGCCCACCATTTTATGGCGAGCAGACGCAAAAGCCCCCGACACGCCGTGCGTGCGGGTGCCTTTGCGTCTGCTCGCGCCGTTGAGCAGGTGGTAGTTGATGCGAGCGGAGAGCCCGATCGGGTCGTGCCGGATGTCGTCGACCGTCATCGGAATGGTGGTCCAGCCGCATTCCAGCAGCCGCGCGGTCTTGAGCCTGTCGTGCAGTAGCGCCTCGCGGCCGACGTGCCACTCCACGCTGTCGTATTCGGCGACGACCAGCGCGTCGGGCCAGGCGAAATCGACGCGCCAGGTCCTGCCGGAGCAATCCACGATGCTGTACTGCAACTCCGGCCTGGGGACCCCGTAGTCGATGAACACCAGGCGCGCTTCGCTTTCCATCGGCGACTCGGCACGACGATCGGCGTGGCCGATCAATTCGCGCACCCGTACGATGCCGCGGCGCCCCTTCTGCTCGCGGATGGCCGCGTGCAGTTCGCCCGTCGTACACGCGCCCACGTGCAGGGCCGCATCCAGCGTCGCCAGGGCGCGCGGCCGTCGCAACGTCCTCGCGACTTCGATCACCGTCCATGCCGGCGCCGTCGCGAGTCGGCCGTCGACCCGGCGCAGCGGTGCACCGATGCGCTGATGGACCATGAGGTTCGACGACGGCCGCATCCGCACGCCGGGATCCAGGACGTGCAGCCGCGACGTGTCCTCGGTGTCGAAACCGTACAGCGCCGCGGCGGTACCCATGCAGGCGACGACCCGCTTACCCGCGAACAGGTCCAGCGCGGCCAGCTTTCCCACCAGATCCGGCTCGCTCACCGCGTAGACGCCGTGGCACACCCGAATCAGCCTGCCCGCCTTGACGAATCCGGCGAGACGCTTCCGGGTGATGACCGTCAGCAGCTCGGCGGTGGTCGCCAGACCGCCCCGCGACAGCAGCACGCTCTCGATATCCATGGCGGCACACGCTGCCGCCGCAGTCGGCGCAGCGGTAGCCGGCTACGTCAAATCTGGGGATGAATGCCCAGCTGTGGACGCCGCCACCAGACGCAAAGGCCCCCGACACGCCGTGCGTGCGGGGGCTTTTGCGTCTGCTCGCGAGGTTACCGGTAGTCGCTGTACCCGTAGTCGTCCAGCGGAACCGCGGCACCGGCGGCCTGGCCGAAGTCCGGGCTGTAGTACTGATCCTCGTAGGACGGGATCGTGTACGCCGCGGCCCGGGCCTCCTCGGTGGGCTGCACCTGGATGTTGCGGTAGCGGTTGATTCCGGTACCGGCCGGGATCAGCTTCCCGATGATCACGTTCTCCTTCAGACCCTGCAGCTTGTCGCTGCGGCAGTTGATCGCCGCATCGGTCAGCACGCGCGTGGTCTCCTGGAACGACGCCGCGGAAAGCCACGAGTCGGTGGCCAGGCTCGCCTTCGTGATACCCATCAGCACCGGGCGGCCGGCCGCGGGCTCGCCGCCCTCGGCCACCACCCGACGGTTCTCGGCCTCGAACTCCGCGCGGTCGATCAGCGAGCCGGGCAGGAACTCCGTGGCACCCGAGTCGATGATGGTGACCCGGCGCAGCATCTGGCGGACGATCACCTCGATGTGCTTGTCGTGGATCGACACACCCTGGGCGCGGTAGACCTCCTGGACCTCGCGGACCAGGTGGATCTGCACCTCGCGGGGGCCCTGCACGCGCAGCACCTCGTGCGGGTCGGCCGAACCCTCCAGCAGTTGCTGGCCCACCTCGACGTGGTCGCCGTCGGACAGCACCCGCTCGGAACCGTCCTCGTGCTTGAACACCCGCAGCCGCTGCCGCTTGGAGAGCTTGTCGTACACGACCTCCTCGCCCCCGTCGTCGGGAACAACGGTGATCTTGTAGAAGCGGTCCCCGTCCTCGAGATGGACCCGACCGGTGACGTCGGCGATGGGCGCCTTGCCGCGCGGGACGCGGGCCTCGAACAGCTCCTGCACCCGGGGCAGACCGCCGGTGATGTCCTCACCCACACCGCCCTGGTGGAAGGTCCGCATGGTCAGCTGCGTGCCGGGCTCGCCGATGGACTGGGCCGCCACGATACCCACGGCTTCCCCGATGTCGACCAGCTTGCCGGTGGCCATGGAACGCCCGTAGCAGGTCGCGCACACGCCGGTGCCGGTGGTGCAGGTCAGCACCGAGCGCACCTTGACGGACGTGATGCCCGCCGCCAGCAGCGCGTCGATCTCCGGGTCGCCGAGGTCCTCGCCGCGGGCGACGACGACGTTGCCGGCCTCGTCGACCGCGTCCGCTCCCAAAGTCCGTGCGTACGCCGAGGTTTCGATGTACGGGTCACGGATCACGGTGCCGTCGGCCGACCGCTCGGCGAGCTCGACGAGGATGCCGCGCTCGGTCTGGCAGTCGTGCTCGCGGACGATGACGTCCTGGCTCACGTCCACCAGACGACGGGTCAGATAACCGGAGTCGGCAGTGCGCAACGCGGTGTCCGCCAAACCCTTTCGGGCGCCGTGGGTGTTGATGAAGTACTCCAGCACGGTCAGGCCCTCGCGGAACGAGGACTTGACCGGACGCGGGATGAACTCACCCTTGGGGTTGGTCACCAGGCCCTTCATGCCGGCCAGCGTCCGGGTCTGGGTGAAGTTACCCGTGGCGCCCGAGTCGACGATCGTGATGATCGGGTTGTCGGCGGGGTAGTGCTCGCGCAGCGCCTGGCCGACCTCGTCGGTGGCTTCCTTCCAGATCTCCACCAGCGCCTCGTTGCGCTCGTCGTGGTTCAAAGCGCCACGCTGGAACTGCTTTTCGACCTTGTCGGCACGTTCCTCGTAGTGGTCGAGGATCTCCTTCTTGCGCGGCGGCACCAGCACGTCGGCCATCGACACGGTCACCCCGCTGCGCGTCGCCCAGTAGAAACCGGCGTCCTTGAGCTTGTCGACGGTCTGCGCGACCACGATCATCGGGTAGCGCTCGGCCAGGTCGTTGATGATCGACGCCTGCACCTTCTTGTGCATCTGCTTGTTCACGAACGGGTAGCCGTGCGGCAGCAGCTCGTTGAACAGCACGCGACCCAGCGTGGTCTCCGCCGTCCAGGCATCGCCCGACCGCCAGCCGTTGACGCCGAACAACTCGGCCTCGATCTCGGCCGGCGGCCGCAGCTGCGTCAGCCGCACCTTGATCTTGGCCCGCACCGACAACACGCCGCGGTCGAACGCCATGATGGCCTCGGCCGGCGAGCAGTACACGCCCGACTCCGCACCGTTGCCGTCGGCCGGCCGGTACTCGCCGGTGTCGCCGTCGACCTCGGTGGTCAGGAAGTACAGCCCGGTCACCATGTCCAGACGCGGCATGGCCAGGGGGCGGCCGGATGCCGGCGAGAGGATGTTGTTGGAGGACAGCATCAGGATGCGGGCCTCGGCCTGCGCCTCCGCGGAAAGCGGCAGGTGCACGGCCATCTGGTCGCCGTCGAAGTCGGCGTTGAAGGCCTCACACACCAGCGGGTGCAACTGGATCGCCTTGCCCTCCACCAGCATCGGCTCGAAAGCCTGAATGCCGAGACGGTGCAGGGTGGGCGCGCGGTTCAGCAGCACCGGGTGCTGCGCGATGACCTCTTCGAGCACGTCCCACACCTGCGGACGCTGGCGCTCCACCATGCGCTTGGCGCTCTTGATGTTCTGCGCGTGGTTGAGGTCGACGAGCCGCTTCATCACGAACGGCTTGAACAGCTCGAGTGCCATCAGCTTGGGCAGGCCGCACTGGTGCAGCTTGAGCTGCGGGCCGACCACGATGACGCTGCGGCCGGAGTAGTCGACGCGCTTACCGAGCAGGTTCTGCCGGAAACGGCCCTGCTTGCCCTTGAGCAGGTCGCTCAAGGACTTCAGCGGACGGTTGCCCGGCCCGGTGACCGGGCGGCCGCGGCGGCCGTTGTCGAACAGCGCGTCGACCGACTCCTGCAGCATCCGCTTCTCGTTGTTGACGATGATCTCGGGGGCCCCGAGGTCGATCAGCCTCTTGAGCCGGTTGTTGCGGTTGATCACCCGGCGGTACAGGTCGTTGAGGTCCGACGTGGCGAACCGGCCACCGTCGAGCTGCACCATCGGGCGCAGCTCGGGCGGGATCACCGGCACCGCGTCGAGCACCATGCCCATGGGCGAGTTGCCCGACTGCTGGAACGCGGCAACCACCTTCAGCCGCTTGAGGGCGCGAAGCTTCTTCTGCCCCTTGCCGTTTCGGATGACGTCACGCAGGATGTCGGCCTCGGCGTCGATGTCGAAGTTCTCGATCAGCTTCTGGATCGACTCCGCGCCCATGGCGCCGGTGAAGTACTCCCCGTAGCGGTCGACGAGCTCGCGGTACAGGTTCTCGTCGACGATCAGCTGCTTGGGAGCCAACTTGGTGAAGGTGTTCCAGATGTCGTCCAGCCGGTCCAGCTCACGCTGGGCCCGGTCGCGCAGCTGGCGCATCTCCCGCTCGCCGCCGTCGCGCACCTTGCGCCGCGCGTCGGCCTTGGCGCCCTCGGCCTCCAGCTCGGCCAGGTCGGCCTCGAGCTTCTGCGCGCGGGCCTCCAGGTCGGCGTCGCGCTGGTCCTCGACGGCCTTGCGCTCCACCATCATCTCGGCCTCGAGCGTCGACAGTTCGTTGTGCCGCATCTCGCCGTCGACCGCGGTGATCACGTACGCCGCGAAATAGATGATCTTCTCGAGATCCTTCGGGGCCAGGTCGAGCAGGTACCCGAGCCGCGACGGCACGCCCTTGAAGTACCAGATGTGCGTGACGGGCGCCGCCAACTCGATGTGGCCCATCCGCTCCCGGCGCACCTTGGCCCGGGTCACCTCGACGCCGCAGCGCTCACAGATGATGCCCTTGAAGCGGACGCGCTTGTACTTGCCGCAGTAGCACTCCCAGTCGCGAGTCGGTCCGAAGATCTTCTCGCAGAAAAGGCCGTCCTTCTCCGGCTTCAGCGTCCGGTAGTTGATCGTCTCGGGCTTCTTGACCTCGCCGTAAGACCATTGCCTGATGTCCTCCGCGGTGGCCAGACCGATGCGGAGCTCATCGAAGAAGTTGACGTCGAGCACGTAACTCCCTTTCCCCTTGCGGGATTAATTACCGACTTGGTTACGCAAGATCCTCAACGGATGCGGATTCGTTGCGCGACAGGTTGATTCCCAGGTTGGCCGCGGCCCGCTCGAGGTCTTCGTCCTCGCCTTCGCGCAGCTCGATCGCCGCACCGTCGGACGACAGCACCTCGACGTTGAGGCACAGCGACTGCAGCTCCTTGAGGAGCACCTTGAACGACTCGGGGATGCCGGGTTCGGGAATGTTCTCGCCCTTGACGATCGCCTCGTAGACCTTGACCCGCCCGACGGTGTCGTCGGACTTGATGGTCAGCAGCTCCTGCAACGTGTAGGCGGCGCCGTAGGCCTGCATGGCCCAGCACTCCATCTCGCCGAACCGCTGACCACCGAACTGAGCCTTACCGCCCAACGGCTGCTGGGTGATCATCGAGTACGGGCCGGTGGAGCGGGCGTGGATCTTGTCGTCCACCAGGTGGTGCAGCTTCATGATGTACATGTAGCCCACCGTCACCGGGTACGGGAACGGCTCGCCGCTGCGCCCGTCGAACAACCTCGCCTTGCCGTCCCCGTTCACCAGCACCTCGCCGTCGCGGTTGGGCAGCGTAGACGAGAGCAGGCCCTGCAGCTCCTCCTCCTTGGCGCCGTCGAACACCGGGGTCGCGACGATCTGGTCGGGCTCGGCGTGCAGCAACTCCTCGGGCAGGTTGACCGCCCACTCGGGCGAACCCTCGATATTCCAGCCCGACTTGGCCACCCACCCGAGGTGGGTCTCCAGGATCTGGCCGATGTTCATCCGTCGCGGCACCCCGTGGGTGTTGAGGATGATGTCCACCGGGGTCCCGTCGGGCAGGAACGGCATGTCCTCGGCCGGCAGGATCTTGCCGATGACGCCCTTGTTGCCGTGTCGTCCGGCCAGCTTGTCGCCGTCGGAGATCTTGCGCTTCTGGGCCACGTAGACACGCACCAACTCGTTGACACCCGCGGCCAGTTCGTCATCGTCCTCCCGGGAGAACACCCGGATGCCGATCACCTTGCCGGACTCGCCGTGCGGCACCTTCAGCGAGGTGTCGCGGACCTCCCGGGCCTTCTCGCCGAAGATCGCGCGCAGCAGCCGCTCCTCCGGCGTCAGCTCGGTCTCCCCCTTCGGGGTGACCTTGCCGACCAGGATGTCGCCGTCGCGGACCTCGGCGCCGATGCGCACGATGCCGCGCTCGTCGAGGTCGGCGAGCACCTCGTCGGAGACGTTCGGGATGTCCCGGGTGATCTCCTCGGCGCCCAGCTTGGTGTCGCGGGCGTCGATCTCGTGCTCCTCGATGTGGATCGAGGTCAGCACATCTTCTTCGACCAGCCGGTTGGACAGGATGATCGCGTCCTCATAGTTGTGACCCTCCCACGGCATGATGGCCACCAGCAGGTTCTTGCCGAGCGCCATTTCGCCGTTCTGGGTGCACGGGCCGTCGGCGATCACCTGGCCGGCCTCGACCCGGTCGCCGGCGTCCACGATCGGCGACTGGTTGGCGCAGGTGCCGTGGTTGGAGCGGGCGAACTTGCGCATCCGGTAGGTGTGCCGGGTGCCGTCGTCGGCCATCACGGTGATGTAGTCGGCGGACACCTCCTCGATCACCCCGGCCTTCTCGGCGACGACGACGTCACCGGCGTCGATCGCCGCGCGCAACTCCATGCCGGTGCCCACCAGCGGCGCCTCGCTGCGCACCAGCGGAACCGCCTGACGCTGCATGTTGGCGCCCATCAGGGCACGGTTGGCGTCGTCGTGCTCGAGGAACGGGATCATCGCGGTCGCCACCGACACCATCTGGCGCGGCGAGACGTCCATGTAGTCCACCTCGGACGAGGCCACGTACTCCACCTCGCCGGCCTTCCGCCGTACCAGTACGCGCGACTCGACGAACCGGCCGTCGTCGGTGATCGGCGAGTTGGCCTGGGCGACGACGTGGCGGTCCTCCTCGTCGGCGGTCAGGTAGTGGATCTCGTCGGTGACCACACCGTCGACGACCTTGCGGTACGGGGTCTCGATGAACCCGAACGGGTTGACCCGCGCGTACACCGACAGCGAGCCGATCAGGCCGATGTTCGGGCCTTCCGGCGTCTCGATCGGACACATGCGGCCGTAGTGCGACGGGTGCACGTCCCGGACCTCCAGGCCCGCGCGCTCACGGGACAGACCGCCCGGCCCCAGCGCCGACAGGCGGCGCTTGTGGGTCAGACCCGACAGCGGGTTGTTCTGGTCCATGAACTGCGACAGCTGGCTGGTGCCGAAGAACTCCTTGATCGCGGCCACCACCGGCCGGATGTTGATCAGGGTCTGCGGCGTGATCGCCTCGACGTCCTGGGTGGTCATCCGCTCGCGGACCACCCGCTCCATCCGGGACATGCCGACCCGGATCTGGTTCTGGATCAGCTCGCCCACCGTGCGCAGCCGGCGGTTGCCGAAGTGGTCGATGTCGTCGGTTTCCACCGGCACCTCGACCCCGCCCGGGACGGTCATGACCGCGGGCTGGCCATCCTGCGCAGCGTGGTGCAGGCGCACCAGGTACTCGATCGTGGCGACGATGTCCTCTTGGGTCAGCGTGGTCGATGACGTCTGGGCCGGCTCCGCACTGAGCCCCAGCTTCTTGTTGACCTTGTAGCGGCCGACACGGGCCAGGTCGTAGCGCTTCTCCTTGAAGAACAAATTCTCCAGCAGCGTCTGCGCGGACTCCTTGGTCGGCGGTTCGCCCGGCCGCAGCTTGCGGTAGATGTCCAGCAGCGCCTCGTCGGTGCCGACGGTGTTGTCCTTCTCCAGCGTGGACATCATGATCTCGGAGAAGCCGAAGCGCTCCTGGATCTGCTCGTTGGTCCAGCCCAGCGCCTTGAGCAGCACGGTGACGGGCTGGCGGCGCTTGCGGTCGATGCGCACGCCGACGGTGTCACGCTTGTCGACGTCGAACTCCAGCCACGCACCCCGGCTGGGGATCACCTTGACGCTGTGCAGCAACTTCTCCGTCGACTTGTCGATGGTCTCGTCGAAGTACACACCGGGTGAGCGCACCAGTTGGCTGACCACGACACGTTCGGTCCCGTTGATGATGAAGGTGCCCTTCTCGGTCATCATCGGGAAGTCACCCATGAACACCGTCTGGCTCTTGATCTCGCCGGTGTTGTTGTTGATGAACTCGGCCGTGACGAACAGCGGGGCCGCGTACGTCATGTCCTTGTCTTTGCACTCGTCGACCGGCGCCTTGACCTCGTCGAAGCGGGGGTCGGAGAACGACAGCGACATGGAGCCGGAGAAGTCCTCGATCGGCGACAGCTCGGAGAGCACCTCTTCGAGGCCGCCCACCGGCTTGCCCCCACCCCGGGCCAGAGCCGACTCCCGCCAGCGCGGCGATCCGATCAGCCACTCGAACGAGTCGGTCTGAACGTCGAGCAGCCCCGGAACCTCGAGGGGTTCGCGCAGCTTGGCAAAGGAGATTCGGTCTGGCGCGCCGGGTACGGAGCCGTTCAAGGAACTTCCAGGGGAGGAACTTTGTGGGCGATCCGTCTTGCTCTGGCGGAAATCTGCCAAGATGCATCCTTCCAGCACCTCATGCGACTCACGTGGAACCGGCGGCCACCGGGCCTGTTCGCCGCGACATTGTGTCGGTTGCGCCGACGAACGAACTGTCCGGATCTCACGCACGCAACTAGACAGCTGAGCCGCAAAGGGCGACTCAACCTAGAACCACTGTGTTAGTGGGACCCTGTGCTAGTGGGACCACTGCGTTAGTGGCGGGTGAGGTGGGCAGGAGGTAGCCAGCGCAACGTCCAACAATAGCGCAGGGCGGCGCATTCCTCAACTAGCGATAACGCCCAGCCCGTGGGGGCATCGGCGCTGGCTGGCATCTCGACTTTCCCGTGGACACATGCTGACCAACAGATTGACCCGTTTGGGCCTCGTCGTCAAGGGGGCGGGGCGGCAAGTTGCGGCGAATTAACGGCGAATGAGGCCGTGCCCCGCGCCGCTAGCCGCCGAACTCGTGCGATCGGTAGTTGTGGGTTCCCTCCAGGTCGTCGAGGATCGCGGCCTGAGCCTTCTTGGGCAGCGTGGGCAGCAACTCGCGCACCCGGGCCTGGCGACGAGCCACCGCCTTGCGTTCCGGCATGCCGGGCGACGCCACGATCTGCGGCGGCACGCCCTCGATCTCCTCCACGCCGCCGGCGTGCTGGCCGGCCTCGAAGGCGGCCTGCTCCTCGGCCATGGTGGCCTCGTCCTTCTCCTCGGACATGCCGATCGGCCCGATGCGACGGCCGTTGAGGAACTGCCGCACCACCGGCTCGTCGCTGGTCAGCAGCACCTCCCTGGGCCCGAACATGACCAGCTTGCGGCGGAACAACATGCCCATGTTGTCCGGGACGGTGCGGGCGATGTTGATGTTGTGCGTCACGATCAGCACCGTGGCGTCGATCTGGGCGTTGATGTCCAGGATCAGCTGGCTCAGGTATGCGGTGCGCACCGGATCCAGACCCGAGTCCGGCTCGTCGCACAGGATGATCTGCGGGTCGAGCACCAGCGCCCGGGCCAGGCTGGCGCGCTTGCGCATACCACCGGAGATCTCGCCGGGGAACTTCTTCTCGTCGCCGCCCAGGCCCACCAGCGAAAGCTTCTCCATGACGATGTCACGGATCTCGCCTTCCTTCTTCTTGGTGTGCTCACGCAGGGGGAACGCCGCGTTGTCGAACAGGTTCATCGACCCGAACAGCGCGCCGTCCTGGAACATCACGCCGAACAGCGTGCGGATCTCGTACAGCTCGCGCGCCGAGCACTGCATGATGTCGGTGCCGTCGATGACGATCGAGCCGCGCTCCGGGCGCAACAGCCCGATCAGGGACTTCAGGAAGACGGATTTGCCGGTACCCGACGGTCCGAGCAGGACGCTGACCTCCCCCGGGGGGATTTCCAAGCTCACGTCTTCCCAGATCCTCGAGGCGCCGAAGGACTTGGTCAGTCCGTTGACCTCGATAGCGACGCCCATGGGAGATCCTTCCGTCCTCGCGTGTGCCCACCACCTGCCCGTTTCTGTGGCTTGAGTCACTGTAGCGCAACGCCCGAGGGGTGACATCACGGTTGCGCGGCCCCGCCAAACAAAAGTGGCCGACCCCCGACCCGCGCCGGCGGCCCCCCGGGAACATGAGGTCAGCGGGTCGGCGCCCAGTTGCCGTGGAACCCCATCGGTATCCGCTGCGGCAGGTGCACGGTGGCCACCGGCTCGCAGGTCCGCGCGTCCAGCAACAGCAGCTGGCCCTCGTCCCGGCCGCGGTGGTAGCCGTAACCCATCAGGATGCCGTCGTCCTCGGCGTCCGCCCCGGGGTCGGGCACGAAACACACCTCCCCGATCAGGAGGTCGGGGTCGAGCGCGGCCGTCGTCGTGGAGCCCGTCGCGTAGTCGTGCTTGTACAGCGCCGACGAGCGGTCGGCAAAGTACGCGCCGATGGTGTAGCCGTAGCGGTGCCGCGCCCCCAGCCGGGCCTCGTTGATGCGGGGGAACTCCTGCGGCCGGTCGTCGCGGCATTCGGTGCCGACCGCGCCGGTCGCCAGGTTGACGGTCCACCGCTCCAGCGTGGGCGGGGCCTCGCCCGGGCCGTGCCGGTCGCGGTCGAACATCCGTGGATAGCGCACCACGTCGAGGATCAGCATCTCCTGCCCGTTGCGCATCTCGGAGTAGGCATTGAGCGGGTGGTAGACGTAGCACGGTTCGATGTCGAACCACCGCACGTCCTTGTCGCCCCCCTCGCGCGGCATGACCCCGATGCGGGCCGGATAGCGGGGGTTCCACGCGTAGGGCATCTGGTCGGAGTGCTTGGGACTGCGGTTGAACATCGCGTTGATGGGACCCGGCACGCGGACACGGCCGATCAGCGACTGCGCCACCAACCGCGCCGGCAGATCCAGCCAGCGCGGCATGTTGGCCGGGAGGACCTGCGCGGCCTCGAAGGTCACCGGCAGGTCGTAGATCACGACGTATTTGTCGGTCAGCGAGAAATCGTGCATCATCGGCGATCCCGAGACCGTGATGTCGACCGTTCGGCGGGCCCGCCCGTCGGTGCCGATCACCGAGTACTGCACCGTTCGCCCACGGGCGAAGGAGTACGACACCGCATGCAATTCGCCGGTGCGCGGATCGCGGTGCGGATGGGCGGTATAGCCGCCATACAGAGTCCCGTCGAAGTCGCAGGTCCCCACGGTGTCCAGCTCGTCGGTGAGCTCGTAGTTCGCGACGCCGCCCTCGACCAGTGCCAGAGTGCGTCCGGCGTGGCTCAGCACACTGGTGTTGGCCCCCAGCGAGAGGATGCCCGCCCGCGGGTCGAGCCGGGCCGGCGCCTGCTCGCCCAGCGTTGTGCACACCGACAGGCTGCGCACCCAGCGGTTGCGGTACCACCGAGCCTTGCCGTCGCGCAGCGCGACGCCGTGCACCATGCCGTCGCCGCTGAACCAGTGGTACGTCGCCGGATCGACCTCGGCGGCCGGGTTGGGGCCGTTGCGCAGGTAGCGCCCGTCGAGGTGGTCCGGGATGCGCCCGGTGACCGGCAGGTCGTAGGCGGTGACCTCGGAGCTCACCGGCGCCAGGAAGCCTTCGATGTACGGGTTAGCGGTTTCGGCGGTTCGCGTGGACGTCACGGCTGAGCTCCTATAACATCGTTATGCCAGCGTTATGAGTAACGTACGCCCCGAATGCGAGAATGGCAACGATGGTTTCCGAAGCGCCCCCTGACACGAGTCCACCGCTGCAGCGCAGTGTTCGTCAGGACATGCTGCTGGCCGCGGTCGACCTGCTGCGCGAGCACGGACCGGATGCGTTGCAGACGCGAAAGATCGCCGGCGCGGCCGGCACGTCGACGATGGCGGTGTACACCCACTTCGGCGGAATGCGGGGGCTCGTCGCCGAACTCGCCGACGAGGGTTTCCGGCAGCTGGACGCCGCACTCATGGCGCCGGAGACCGCTGACCCGGTCGCCGACTTGTTCGCCCTCGGCCTCGCATACCGGCGCTTTGCCATCGGGCGGCCACACCTGTATCGCCTGATGTTCGGCAGCACCAGCGCGCACGGCATCAACGCGCCGACGGGCAACGTCCTGACCCTGTCGGTCACCGAGATCGAGCAACACATCCCCAGCTTCGCCCATCTGGTGCGAGCGGTGCAGCGCTGCATGCGCGCGGGCCGGATCACCGCGAGCTCGGTGGCCGACGACGCGGCCGTGATTGCGACGGCCGCGCAGTTCTGGGCGTTGCTGCACGGGTTCGTGATGCTCGAACTGGGCGGCTTCTACGGTGACGACGGCTCAGCCGTCGCGCTGGTGCTCGACTCGATGAGATCCAAACTGCTTGTCGCGCTGGGAGATACACCCGAGCGGGTGGCTTCCTCGCTGGAACTGGCGACGCGTGCCGGCTGAGAGCACGAAACCCCCGGGACGCGCGGTCCCGGGGGTCTGCGCGGGTGCGAACTACTTGACGGTGACGGTGGCGCCGGCGGCCTCGAGCTTGGCCTTGGCCTCCTCGGCGGCCTCCTTGGCGACCTTCTCCAGCAGCGGCTTGGGCGCACCGTCGACCAGGTCCTTGGCCTCCTTGAGGCCCAGGCCGGAGACGATCTCGCGGACCACCTTGATCACGCCGATCTTCTTGTCGCCGGCACCCTCGAGGATGACGTCGAACTCGGACTGCTCCTCGGCGGCCTCGGCGGGCGCGCCACCGCCGGCCGGGCCGGCCGCGGCGACGGCGACCGGGGCGGCCGCGGTGACCTCAAAGGTCTCCTCGAACTTCTTGACGAAGTCCGACAGCTCCAACAGGGTCATTTCCTTGAACGCGTCGAGCAGTTCGTCGCTGGACATCTTTGCCATGGTGTGGGTCCTTCCTGGTTTCGGTTTGGGGTTTATTCGGCTTCGGCCGGGGTCTCAGCAGATTCCGTCGGGGCTTCCGAAGATGGTGGTGCCGCCGGAGCCGGCTCAGAAGCCGGCGCCGCGGCCGACTCGGCGGCCTTCTTCTCCTGCAGCGCCGCCGCGAGCCGGGCGATCTGCGAGGCCGGGGCGTTGAACAGTCCGGCCGCCTTGGCGAGGTTGCCCTTCATCGCGCCGGCCAGCTTGGCCAGCAACACCTCGCGGGACTCGAGGTCGGCGATGCGCTCGACCTCGGCGACCGTCAGGGCGCGGCCGTCCATGTAGCCGCCCTTGATGACCAGCGCCTTGTGCTCCTTGGCGAAGGTCTTGATGGCCTTGGCGGCGTCGACGGGTTCGCCGGTGACGAACGCGATGGCTGTCGGGCCCACGAACAGCTCGTCGAGCCCCTCGATCCCGGCCTCCGACGCGGCCCGCTTGATCAGCGTGTTCTTGGCGACCGAGTAGGTGGTCGACGCCCCCAGCGACCGGCGCAACTCGGCCAGGTTGGTCACCGTCAAGCCGCGATATTCGGTGATCAGGGTGGCAGTCGAGCCCTTGAACTGCTCGGCGATGTCTGCAACGGCGGTGGCCTTGTCAGCCCTGGCCATGCCTACCTCCTGGTGTGGTCGTGTCCATGTGACCTACCGGAAGAACGACGAACGCCCCGGCGCAGAGCGGCCGGGGCGTCAAGTGTGCACCGGCCTGAGCGCCGGCGATGATGCCTCGTCCTCCTGCGCGGGCCGCCGGGATGCTCCCGGACCTTCGACCGATTTCTCGGTGACCGACGGTCTTCGGTGGATCGACGATCAGGATAGCCCGACCACCCGCCGTCGGCCAAAACGTCGCGTCTCCCCGGGTCGACTCGCACCCGCGTGGGTCGAGCGAGCGTTCAGGGCGTCCAGGGTGAAGCCAGGGCGACCAGCCTGGCCGCGCCGACCAGGCCGGCCTCCCCGCCCAGCTCCGCGGGCACCACCCGCAGGCCGGCCAGGAACTCCAGCCCGGCGTAATCGGCCAGCGCCGCGCGCAACGGGTCGAACAGCAGAGGACCCGACCTCGCGACCCCTCCCCCGACGACGACCAGGTCCAGGTCGCACACCGCGGCCACCGAGGCGATCATCGCCGCCAGCGCGGTGGTGCCCCGGCGAAAGGCCTGCTGCGCCACCGGGTCCCCGGCCACCGCCGCGGCGGCGAGGCCCCGGGCGCCCGCGCCGGGCGGCGCGGACCAACCGTGTGCCCGCGCCCAGCGCACCATCGAGGGTCCCGACGCCACGGTCTCGACGCAGCCGTGGCCGCCGCACGCGCAGGGCCGCCCGTCCTGTTCGACCACCACGTGGCCGACGTGCCCGGCATTGCCGGTACGCCCGGCGTAGGGCATACCGTCGAGCACCAGCCCGCCGCCCACGCCGGTGGAGACCACCATGCCCAGCATGAAACGCGCCCCACGCCCCGCGCCCCGGAAGTGCTCGCCCAGGGCCATGCAGAGGCCGTCGCCGCCCAGCCGCACCGGCGCACCGGGTATCAGGGCCGCGACCCTGTCGCGCAGCGGGAAGCGCTGCCAGCACGTGATGTTGATGGGGCTGACGGTTCCGCGGCGCAGGTCGACGGGGCCGGCCGACGCGACGCCGACGGCGCCGACGGGAGCATCCGCCACGCGCCGCGCGTCGGCGATCGCCGCGGCGACGGCGTCCCACACCCCTTCGGCGACGCCGTCGGTGGGGGTGGGGCGCACGGCGGAGTACACCAGCGCGCCCGCGGCGTCGGCCAGCCCGGCGGCGATCTTGGTGCCCCCGATGTCCAGGCAGAGGGTGTACATGGCGCTCAGTGCCGGTGGGTGTTGTCGGGTTGGCTCGGGTCCCCGGGATGCTCGTACCCGGGGGCCAGCCGGACCAGCGCCGCCCGGCGCCCCTCCAGCCAGATCCGGAAGGCGCGGCGCCGCGCGGCGCCCAGCAGATGCTCGGCGACCGCGCACCGCACCTCCGCCAGCGGCGGGGCGGACCGCGGCGGGGCCCGCCAGCCGTGCCGGGCCGGGGTCGGCGCGGCGAACCGGAGCGGGTTGCGCAGGTGGTAGGCGGCGACGTCGTCGTCGGTCACCGCGACCCCGGCGGTGACCGCGGCGAACAGCGCCCGGGCGCGCGGATCGGCCAGCGCCGCGGCGGCGATGCTGCCGATCTCCAGCCGGGCCGTGACGTCGGGCAGCAGCTCGGCCTCGGTCGGGGCGCCACCCGCGGTGAGCCCCCGCGCGGCCGCCTCGGCGGCGACCACCCGCTCGGTGACGATCAGCTGGGTCAGCCAGCGCCGCAGCTGCCGCCCCTCGCCGGTGCCGGCGGCGGGCAGCGCCGCCGCCAGCGGACCGCCACGCAACCGCGCCTCGGCCGCGTCGACGTCGGCGAGCGCGACGGGCGCGCCGCCGACGGTGGCGACCGGCTGGATGCTCACGTCACGGTCACCCGCACCGCCGGAGAGTAGACCAGCCGCCCGGCACAGCCCACCCGGACCAGGGCCCACCAGCGGCCCGGCTCCAGCCACGCCGGCGGGGCCACCTCGAAGCCCAGCTCGACCGCGCCGCCGGCGGGCAGCACCGCACCGCGCGCGGCCGGGCCCATCCACTCCCAGGTGCCCCACGGGCTGATCAGATGCACCTCCAGTGCCACGTCGGCCCGGGCGTGTGTGCCGACCCGGACGGTCAGCCGGGCCGCGTCGCCGGCTCGCAGCGTGACGTCGGCGGGCCCGTCAACGAGGTAGGCCAGTCCGCCGGGATCGGTGTCGCCGCCCACCGCCACCACGCACACATCCTCGACCACCTGGCGCCACGCGGGGGGGATTTCGCGGCCGCCCAGGCGGAGCTGCGCGCGGACGGGATACAACCCGGGTCGTGCCCGCGCCGGGATCGCCACCGTCACGTCGGCCTCCCGGTGCCCGCCGGGGTCCAGCACCACGGGCAGCGAGCCCGGCGTGGCCGACCAGCCGTCCGGGCACACCAGCGTCACCGCGCCGTCCAGCGCCGCGTCGCCGCAGTCACTGGCCGCGGTCAGCCGCAGCACCACCTCGGTGCCGGGGTCGGCGGACACGCGCGCGGGGTGCAGGTGGGCGACCGCGGGCAACCCGCCGAGCGGCGCGGGCCCCCGGTTGTGCAGCCAGTAGCGCGCGTAGAGCGGCTGGGCGGCCTCGGCGCGCGGCGCCAGCTCGACCGGTTCCGTCGTCAACCTGGGTGTTTCGAGTCGCGCCAGCACGGTGGCCACCTGATAGCCGGGCAGCTGCACCGCGTCGACGGGTTCGCCCGCCTCTTCCAGCAGGTCGGCATCGCGCAGGCCGGTGATCGCGGCGATCGACGATCCCAGCACCACGCGGGTGGGGGCCCCCGTCGTCTGCACCAACCGCAGCGCCACCGCGCCGGGATCGACCGGCCGGGCGCGGCCCGCCGCCAGCGGGTTGCCCGCCGCCTTGAGGGCCGCCACCGTGACCGCGTCGGCGGGCTCGGCGTGCAGCAGCGACCCGGCCGGCGGCAGCAACCGGCGCCGGGCCGGGACGACGACGGCGTGCAACGGGTGGGAGAACTCCGCGCTGCGCGCCGGGATCCCGGCGCGCCGCCAGTCGCCGTCGCCGCAGGCCAGCGCGTAGTCGAAGGCGTGCGTCCAGTGCTGGAGCTGGAAGTTCGAGCCGTCGGGCGCGGTGCGGCGCGGCTCGTCGATCCAGACGCCCGACGGCCAGCCGGTGCAGGACCGCAGCAGCGCGGTGTGCAGCGTGCCCCCGGCGTCGACGGCGAAGCTGGGCACGCCGCGGTTGAGCAGCGCGACGGTGCGGTCTTCGCAGGGACCCATCCCCGACGGCGCCCGCTGCGTGACGCATACCTCGGCGTCGGCGAGGTCCTCGGCCACCGCCGCGATCTCGGCGCGCAGGCCTTGCTCGCCGCGGCCGGCGATCACCAGCACCGGCAGCGCCCGCGGCGGGCGCAGGTCGGCGCCGGGCACCCAGACCGCCGCCAGCGGGGCCGCCGCCGGCACCCACACCCTGGCCCTGCCGGTCGCGGCCAGCTGCCGGTCGAGTTCGCGCGAGTATGCCGGATCAGCCTGCGCGAGAACGGCTTCGGTGAAGGCGTTACGGGTCGGCCCGCCCAGCGCGATCCGCACGTCGGGCAGGTTGGAGTCGACGTCGAGGTGGCCGTAGCGCGGCTTGCCGGCGTCGCCGCAAGTGGCCGTGACACCGGCGCGGACCAGCGCCACCATCAGCTCGCGGGCCAGCGGTCCGGAGGTCGTCTCGTCCGGTGACACCACCTCGGCCACCGACACCGCCCGCACGTCGCCCCCGACGCGCACCCGGGCCGCCGACGACAGCGCGAACCAGCCGTAGGCCGGGTTGTCCAGGGTCCACGGGTGCTGCGCGGTGTCCACCGAGCGCTCCCCGTCGTGCAACAGGGCGAAACCCCGCCCGATCACGGCGTCGCCCACCTCGCTGACCGGCATGGCACCGGGCACCGGGCACGGCCAGCGCAGGCGCACGAGGCGGTCGGCGCCGGTGAACTCGTCGACGGTGGTGCGGCAGTCCACCCGCGCCACGCCGCGCCACAGGGTCACGGTCTGGGTGTAGCGCAGCAGCGTGCCGATGCGGCCGTGGACGACCAGCCGCTGACCGAGCGGGCCGCGGTAAGCCTGCACCCGCGCGGGGGAAGCGGCCGAGCACACCACCGGCCCCCTGGGCAGCAGGTGCCAGGGGCCCTCGCCCTGCGTCGGGTGGGACGGGTACTCCTCGTAGACGGCCAGCTCGTTGCCCACCCGGCCGTCGGCGATCAGCTGCCTCGCCCCGTGCCACAGCGCCGCCACGCCCCCGCCGCGCGCCGGATCGGCCCGCAACCGGTAGTGCTCGTTGGCGATCTCGCAGCCGGGCACCGGCTCCCAGCCGGTGGGTTCCCCGCCGGGGATCAGGCGGTAGGCGCGCCAGCCCAGCGACGGCACGTCGCTGGCCAGCCAGGTGACCGACCGGCCGTCGTGCTCGACGTGGGCGGGCACCTCGGCACCGTCGGCGTCGACCACCCGCACCCCCGGCCCGGGGGCGGGGTCGAGCCGGGCGGTGACGATGTCGGTGCGCCGCCTGGCCAGCGGGTTCCACACGGTGACGTCCCCGGCCACCGCCTCGGAGAGCAGCATCAGCGAGTTGTCGCGGGCCGCGCAGCCCAGCTCCCACGCGTCGCGCCAGCCGGTCAGCAGGTCCAGGTAGACCTGGTCGGACTCCGAGCCGGTGATCGCGTCGTGGTGGGCCCCGTAGGCCAGCTGCACCCACGCCTTGGACAGCGCGGCCTGCGGATACTCCGCGCCGGTCGTCAGCGCGGCGAACACGGCGAAGCGCTCCGCGGCCAGGACCGCGTTCTCGGCGGCCCGGTTGGCCTGTTTGGTGTCGATGTAGGACACGTCCTTGCCGGTGTAGATCGGGTTCATGTCGCGGGTCTGCGGCGACGGCGCACCCCCGCGCCCGGCCAGTTCGGCGCGCACCGCGGCGAAGAACTCCCGCGGCAGCGCGCACACGAAACGCGGCCAGGTGTAGCGGGCGGCCCAGTCCCGGTGGATCGAGGTCACCCACGTGTTCGGCGGCGTGTAGTCGGTGCCGACGGGCAGCAGCACGTTGCGCGTCAGCGCGACCCGCTTGAGTTCTGCGAACAGCCCGTAGGTGGCGTCCTCGGCCTCGGCGAGCGTGGTCGAGGAGTCCATCCACCAGCCCGCCGAATAGTGCGCGGGCATGTAGTGGGTGAGCAGGCCGCGACCGGACGGCGAGATCCACTCGAACTCGCTGCTGAACTGCATGCGGTCCACACCCCCGGTTTCGTCCCCGCCCCGGGCCGGGCCCCACTGGTGGTGCGGACCGCGCGCCCACGAACTCGACGTCAGGCCGGCGCCGGCGGCCAGCCCGGGAAACTGCGGGTCGTGGCCGAACACGTCGAGCTGCCACGCGGTGGCCGGGTCGGCGCCGAGGACATGACGCTGAAAACCCATGCCGTGCACCAGGTTCCGGATCGTCGTCTCCGCGCTGGTGAGGTTGGTGTTGGGTTCGTTGTAGGTACCGCCCATCACCTCGACGCGGCCCTCGGCCAGGAACCGGCGCAGGTCGGCGCGGTCCTCGGGGCGCGTGTCCCAGTACGGCTTGAGGTAATCCACCTCGGCCAGCACGAACTTGTAGTCGGGGTCGCGGCGGGCCATCTCCAGATGGGCGTGGACCAGGGCGAAGCCGTTGGCCTGCCGCGCGCGCCCGGGCGGGTCCTCGGTCCACTCGCTGGTGTAGGCGCCCTGGGTGTTCCACCAGACCGGGTCGTAATGGAAGTGGCTGACCATGAACATCGTCCAGCCGGGCTCGGCCACCAGGAATTCAAAGGTGAATGCGCACTGCGTGACGGCATCGCCGGCGTGCACCCGCGCCGGCCGCCGCTCGCCGACGGCCCGACGTCGCACCGCGACCGGGACCTCGACGCTGCGCCGGCCGGCCTCGGCGACGGCTTCCCCGGCCAGCCCGTCGCCGTCGATGCGGACCGGCGTCGCGCGCGCGCACCCCGAGATGGCGACCCGCACCAGCTGCAGCGGCGCGTCCGGCGGCCCGACGAACAACTCGGTCGCATCGGCCGAAACCACCTGCATGCCCGCACCTTACGGGGAAGGATCGGCCCATGCCCGCACTCGCCCCGCCCGTGTCCGACGAACGCAGCGCCCTGCGCGCCTATCTGGCGTTCCACCAGAGCGCCTACTTCGGCGTCTCCCACGGCCTCACCGACGCGCAGGCCCGGTCCGCGCCGGCGGCCAGCGCCCTGTCGATCGGCGGGCTGATCAAGCACGCCACCGGGATGCAGCGCAGCTGGATGGCCCGCGTGGCCGCCGCCCCGTACGCGCCCCCGAAGGACACCCGGCCGTTCGAGCGGATCGCGGCGGAGTTCGCCGACCAGCACGTGATGCGGCCCGACGAGACGCTGGCCGGGCTGCTGGGGGCGTTCGAAGCGCAGAACGAGGCGTCGCTGCGGCTGGTGGAGTCCGCGGACCTCGACGCCGCGGTGCCCGTGCCGCAGGACATCCCGTGGTTCCCCAAGGACCAGCGGGCCTGGTCGGTGCGCTGGGTGATCCTGCATGTGATCAACGAGCTGGCGCGGCACGCCGGGCACGCCGACATCGTGCGCGAGACCATCGACGGCGCCACCATGTACGAGCTGATCGCCGCGCGGGAGGGCTGGGAGAGCCAGGGCTGGGTCAGGCCGTGGCGCCGGTGAGCGACCGCACAGAGATTGGGACTTGACACCGCCGGTTTGGCAGACTGCTCAGATGAGCTCTACCAAACACCGAGAGGTGGCCAGGCTGAACCGGGTGCCGCTGCCGGCCGAGGCGGCCCGCGTAGCGGCCACCGGCTGGCAGGTCACCCGCGCCGCCGCCCGCTTCCTCACCACGCTGCCGGGACGGGGGCCGTGGCAGCAGAAGGCGATCAGGCAGCTCCCACAGACCTTCGCCGACCTTGGCCCGACGTACGTGAAGTTCGGGCAGATCATCGCGTCCAGTCCCGGCGCGTTCGGCGAATCGCTGTCCCGCGAGTTCCGCGGCCTGCTGGACCGCGTGCCCCCCGCCGACAGCACGCAGGTGCACAAGCTTTTCGTCGAGGATCTCGGCCGTGAGCCCGCCGAGCTGTTCGCCACCTTCGAGGAGGAGCCGTTCGCGTCGGCGTCCATCGCCCAGGTGCACTACGCGACCCTGCACACCGGTGAGGACGTCGTCGTCAAGATCCAACGGCCGGGCATCCGCCGGCGGGTGGCCGCCGACCTGCAGATCCTCAAACGCTTCGCCCAGGCCGTCGAGTTGGCCAAGCTGGGCCGCCGGCTCTCCGCGCAGGACGTGGTCGCCGACTTCTCCGACAACCTGGCCGAAGAGCTGAACTTCCGCCTGGAGGCGCAGTCGATGGAGGCCTGGGTCGCACACCTGCACGCCTCGCCGCTGGGCCGGGGCATCCGGGTGCCCCAGGTGTACTGGGACTTCACCAGCGACCGGGTGCTGACGATGGAGCGGGTGCACGGCATCCGGATCGACGACGCCGCCGCCATCCGCAAGGCCGGGTTCGACGGTACCGAGCTGGTCAAGGCGCTGCTGTTCAGTCTGTTCGAGGGCGGCCTGCGACACGGGCTGTTCCACGGGGACCTGCACGCGGGCAACCTCTACGTCGACGAGGCGGGCCGGATCGTGTTCTTCGACTTCGGGATCATGGGCCGCATCGACCCCCGCACCCGCTGGCTGCTGCGGGAGCTCGTGTACGCGCTGCTGGTGAAAAAGGACCACGCCGCGGCCGGCAAGATCGTCGTGCTGATGGGCGCGGTCGGCGCGACGAAGCCGGAGGCCGAGGCCGCCAAGGACCTGGAGCGCTTCGCCACCCCGCTGACCGTGCAGACGCTGGGCGACATGTCGTATGCCGACATCGGCCGGCAGCTCTCCGCGCTGGCCGACGCCTACGACGTCAAGCTCCCCCGCGAGCTGGTGCTGATCGGCAAGCAGTTCCTCTACGTCGAGCGGTACATGAAGCTGCTGGCGCCGAAGTGGCAGATGATGTCCGACCCGCAGCTGACGGGATACTTCGCCAACTTCATGGTCGAAGTCAGCCGCGAGCACTCCTCCGACGTCGAGGTCTGACGGGACCCGTGGAAATACGCAGTGGGCACGCCGTCTCGTCCGCTCCGGAAGGCGACCTGAAGCTCTATTACGAGGACATGGGCGACCCCGACCATCCGCCCGTGCTGCTGATCATGGGACTGGGCGCCCAGCTGTTGCTGTGGCGGACCGCCTTCTGCGAGAAGCTCGTCGGGCACGGGCTGCGGGTCATCCGGTACGACAACCGGGACGTGGGCCTGTCCGGCAGGACCGGGCATCGCGGCTCCGGGCAGCCGCTGCCGATTCGGTTGGCGCGCTTCTGGTTCGGTTTGCGCAGCAACGCGGCCTACACGCTCGACGACATGGCCGGCGACGCCGCCGCGGTGCTGGATCATCTGGGCATCGAGGCGGCCCACGTGGTGGGCGCGTCGATGGGCGGCATGATCGCCCAGGTCTTCGCGGCGCGGTTCCCCGAACGGACCAGGACGCTGGGAGTCCTGTTCTCCAGCAACAACCGGCCGTTCCTGCCGCCGCCCGCCCCGCGCGCGTTGCTGGCGCTCCTCAAGGGCCCGCCGCCGGGCTCACCGCGCGAGGTGATCATCGACAACGCGGTGCGCGTCACCACCATCATCGGCAGCCCGCGCTACCGCGCGGCCGAGGAGCAGGTCCGCGCCGAGGCCGCCGAGGGGTATGACCGCAGCTACTACCCACAAGGCGTCGCCCGGCACCTCGGCGCGATCCTGGGCACCGGCAGCCTGACGCGGTACAACCGGCGCATCGACGCGCCGACCGTGGTGATCCACGGTCGGGCCGACAAGCTGATGCGCCCCTCCGGCGGCCGGGCCGTCGCGCGCGCCGTGAGCGGCGCTCGACTATTCTTGATCGACGGTATGGGCCACGACCTGCCTCACCAACTGTGGGATCGGCTGATCGGCGTGCTGACGAGCAATTTCGCCGAGGCCCGCTGAGGAAGGTTGATCAGGCTTTAGCGGATTCGGAGCGAAAGCGGATTCGGAGCGAAAGCGGATTCGGAGCGAAAGCGGATTCGGAGCGAAGTTCGTGGGAACACTGTCAGGGCCACGAGCGCGGCGTTGGAAGGATGCTTGACGATGAGCGACCTGAAACCGTACTACGAAGAGTCGCAAGCGACGTACGACATCTCGGACGACTTCTTCTCGTTATTCCTCGACCCCAACATGGTGTACACCTGCGCGTACTTCGAGCGCGACGACATGACGCTGGAAGAGGCACAGCTCGCAAAGCTGGACCTGGGGCTGGACAAGCTGGAACTCGAGCCGGGAATGACGCTGCTCGACGTGGGGTGCGGCTGGGGCGGGGCCGTCGCCCGGGCAGTCCAGAGATACGACGTGAACGTCATCGGGATCACGCTCAGCCGAAATCACTACGCGCGCACCAAGGCCAGGCTGGCCGCCATCCCCACGGGGCGCCGCGCCGAGGCGCGGCTGCAGGGTTGGGAAGAGTTCGACGAGCCCGTCGACCGGATCATCAGCTTCGAGGCCTTCGACGCGTTCAAGAAGGAACGTTGGCCCGCGTTCTGGGATTGGGCCTACCGGACCCTCCCCGACGACAGCCGGATGCTGATGCACAGCCTCTTCACGTACCCGCAGTCGGAGTGGAAGCAACGCGGCATCCCGATCACGATGACGGATCTGCGTTTCTTCCACTTCCTCGGCAAGGAAATCTTCCCCGGCGGCCAGATGTGCGGCGAGCCCGATATCGTCGACAACGCACGCGACAGCGGCTTCTCACTCGAGCAGGTCCAATACCTGCAGCCGCATTACGCCCGGACTCTCGACATGTGGGCGGCCAACCTCGAGGCCAACCGCGAACGCGCCATCGCGATCCAGTCCGAGGAGGTCTACGACAGATTCATGCGCTATCTGACCGGCTGTGCGGGCCTGTTCCGCAAGGGCATCTCCAACGTCGCGCAGTACACGCTAACGAAATAGTCGGCGCTTCCGCCGCCCCGACATCGCTCGACCGGCCGCCGATTATACCGAAAAGTGATGGAATTCAACCTCCCAACCGCCCCTCACCTGCGGGGCGCGCGGCGGGTTTCCCGTTATAATTTTGCCGCGCAGCAAATGCGCTCCCCCACCTACACGCCGCAGTGACGCGACCGCGAACTGATTTTCACGAAAGGCCACGACAGGCAATGGCCTCACCCAGCATGGACCCCTTCGACGTCATCGTTGTTGGCGCCGGTTTCGGCGGCATCGGCGCCGCGATCGCGCTCAAGCGGCTCGGTTACGACAACATCGCAATTCTCGACCGTGAGGACGACCTCGGCGGAACGTGGCACGTCAACCGGTACCCGGGGCTGGCCGTCGACGTGCCGTGCACCACCTATTCGTACTGGTTCGAGCCCAACCCGTATTGGTCGCGGCTGTTCCCGCGCCGCGACGAACTGCAACGGTACGCCGACCACATCGCGGCCAAGTACGACGTGAAACGCCACATGCGGTTCAACACGACCGTCGAGAGCGCGCGCTGGGACGAGGATGCCCGGGTGTGGCAGGTGGCGCTGAACTGCGGTGAAAGCCTGACGACGCGATTCCTGATCAGCGCCACCGGCTTCCTGTCGCAGCCGCACACGCCACCGATCCCCGGCGTCGACGGCTTCGGGGGCAACGTCATCCACACCACGGCATGGGACGGCAGCTGCGACGTGACCGGGCGGCGCGTCGGCATCATCGGAACCGGTGCGACCGCCGTCCAGCTGATCCCCGAGCTGGCCGACGGGGCCGCCGACCTGACCGTGTACCAGCGCACCGCGACCCACGTGGTGCCCAAGCCCGATTTCGCGATCCCGGCCCGGCTGCAGCGGCTGTTCGCGCGGGCGCCCCTGGTGCACCGCGCCTTCCGGCTGCTCACCGACACCTTGTTCGAGATGATCATCATCACCGGCCTGCATCACCGCGGTCTGCGGCGGGTGAACATCGCCGCGTCGGACTTGGGCAAGATCAACCGGTTCATCTGGATCCGCGACAAAGAGTTGCGCCGCAAGCTGACACCCCACTACGACTTCGGCTGCAAACGTCCCACCTGGTCCAACAGCTACTTCCGCACGCTGGCCAAACCACACGTGCACCTCGAGACCAACCGCATCGAACGGATCGATTCCGACGGCATCGTCACCGCCGACGGCAACAAGACCGTCATCGACACGCTGGTGCTGGCCACCGGTTTCGACCTCTGGGAAGCGAACTTCCCGGCCTTCGAGGTGATCGGGCGGCAGGGACGCAACCTGGGCAAGTGGTGGCGCGAGACCAGGTTCCAGTCCTACCAGGGCGTCGCCGTGCCGTTTTTCCCCAACTACCTGGGCCTGGCCAGCCCGTACGCCTTCTCGGGGCTGTCGTTCTTCCACACGATCGAAGCTCAGATGCGGCACATGGACCGGCTGTTCGGCGAGGTTCGGCGCCGGGGGGCCGCGGAGTTCGAGGTGACCGAAGAAGCGACGGCGCGTTTCATGGACCGGATGACCGGGCTTCTCGACAAGACCGTCTTCCACCGGGGCGACTGCGCCACCTCCCGCTCGTACTACTTCAACCCCAGTGGCGAGGCGTCGTTACTGCGGCCCACCTCGACGCTGAACGCGGTGCGGGAGGCGTCCCGCTTCCCGCTGAGCGACTACACGATCCGCTGATCCCGAATCGAGAAATCCGGGGCAAGCGCCCTCGAAATCCATGACTCGTGCCCGACCGCGAGTAGGGTGCCGGAAACGGCATCGAGCAGAGTTGCCGTTCTGGTCGGGAGGGGATCATGTCCGAGAATCGGGTGGGGGCCACGCTCAAACGGTCGAACCTTGACTCCAACCTCGAAGATGTCCAGGCGCACTACGACCTCTCGAACGAATTCTTCGCGCTGTTCGTGGACCCGACGCGCACCTACAGCTGCGCCTACTTCCCGCGCGAGGGCATGACCCTGCACGAGGCTCAGCTCGCCAAGCTCGACCTGACCCTCGACAAGCTGGGATTGCGGCCGGGGATGACCCTGCTCGACCTCGGCTGCGGCTGGGGTTCGGTGATGAAGCGCGCCGTGGAGCGCTACGACGTCAACGTCGTCGGGCTGACGCTGTCGAAGAACCAGTACGCGTACTGCCGGCAGGTGCTCGACGGGATCGACAGCGACCGCTCGCGGCGGGTGCTGCTGCGCGACTGGGCGCAGTTCGGCGAACCGGTGGACCGCATCGTGGTCATCGAGGCGCTGGAGCACTTCGGTTTCCACCGCTACGACGACTTCTTCGAGTTCGCCTACAACGCCCTGCCCGCCGACGGCGTCATGCTGTTGCATTCGATCACCGGGCTGCACGTCAAGCAGGTCATGGAGCGCGGCCTCCCGTTGACGATGGACATGGCGAAGTTCATGAGGTTCATCGTCACCGACATCTTCCCGGGCGGGCGGCTGCCGATGATCGAGAAAGTCGAGGAGCACGCGACGAAGGCGGGGTTCACGGTGACCCGCATCCAGTCGCTGCAGCCGGACTTCGCCAGGACCCTCGACTTCTGGGCCGAGGCCCTGCAGGCGCGCAGGGACGAGGCCATCGCGATCCAGTCCGAAGAGGTCTACGAGATGTACATGAAGTACCTGACCGGGTGCGCCCACGTGTTCCGCACCGGCTACGTCGACTGCAACCAGTTCACGCTGGCAAAGTGAGCCTCTCGCGCCGACCAGCATATTTCGGGTGCGCCCGGCGCAGTGGGTATGGTTGCAACGAACATCACCCAGGAGAACAACACCACCATGGCTGAGCAACCGAAGAGCCCGACGAAGACGCGCACGCGCTTCCAGGACATCCAGGCCCACTACGACGTCTCCGACGAGTTCTTCGCGCTGTTCCAGGATCCGACCCGGACGTACAGCTGCGCATATTTCGAGCGCGCCGAGATGAGCCTGGAAGAGGCCCAGTACGCCAAGATCGACCTGAACCTGGACAAGCTGGACCTCAAGCCGGGCATGACACTGCTCGACATCGGCTGCGGCTGGGGCACCACGATGAAGCGCGCCGTCGAGCGCTACGACGTCAACGTGATCGGGCTGACGCTGTCGAAGAACCAGCACGCCCGCTGCGAGCAGGTGCTCGGCGCGATCGACACCGATCGCTCGCGTCAGGTGCGGCTGTACGGCTGGGAGGACTTCTCCGAGCCGGTGGACCGGATCGTGTCGATCGAGGCCTTCGAGCACTTCGGGCACGAGAACTACGACGACTTCTTCAAGCGGTGCTTCGACATCATGCCCGACGACGGCCGGATGACCGTCCAGAGCAGCGTCAGCTACCACCCCTACGAGATGGCAGCTCGCGGCAAAAGGATCACCTGGGAGACGGCGCGCTTCATCAAGTTCATCGTCACCGAGATCTTCCCCGGTGGCCGGCTGCCGTCCACCGAGATGATGGTCGACCACGGCGAGAAGGCGGGTTTCGTTGTGCCCGAACCGCTTTCGCTGCGCCCGCACTACATCAAGACGCTGCACATCTGGGGCGACACGCTCGAGTCCAACCGGGACAAGGCCATCGAGGTCACCTCCGAGGAGGTCTACGACCGCTACATGAAGTACCTGCGCGGCTGCGAGCACTATTTCGCCGACGAGATGCTGGACTGCAGCCTGGTGACCTACCTCAAGCCGGGGGCGGCCGCCTAGATTGCCGGAATGGGGGCTGCGCCGTTCGTCGAACAGCTGGACAGACCCGCTGCGGGTGCCGCCCGCCGAACTGCTGCCCGTGGGTACGCCGCACGTGCGCGGCTGCACCAACGCCCCCGCCCCCGGTCACGACGCATCGCCGAATGCGGCGGCCAGGGTCGCGCGAGCAGTCGCAAAAGCCCCCGCACGCTCGGCGTGTCGGGGGCTTTTGCGACTGCTCGCGCAGGAAACTCAGGCCTCGGCGAAGTTGCGGGTGATCGACGGGTCGACGGGGATGCCCGGGCCGGTCGTCGTCGAGACGGTGATCTTCTTCAGGTACCGGCCCTTGGACGCGGACGGCTTGAGTCGCAGCACCTCGTCGAGAGCCGCCCCGTAGTTCTCGGCGAGGCTCTTCTCGTCGAACGACGCCTTGCCGATGACGAAGTGCAGATTGGCCTGCTTGTCCACCCGGAAGTTGATCTTGCCGCCCTTGATGTCGGCGACCGCCTTGGCGACGTCGGGGGTGACGGTGCCCGTCTTGGGGTTCGGCATCAGGCCGCGCGGGCCCAGCACCCGGGCGATGCGGCCGACCTTGGCCATCTGGTCCGGCGTCGCGATCGCGGCGTCGAATTCCAGCCAGCCGCCCTGGATCTTCTCGATCAGGTCGTCGCTGCCGACGACGTCGGCCCCGGCGGCCTGCGCCTGTTCGGCTTTCTCACCGACCGCGAACACCGCGACCCGGGCGGTCTTGCCGGTGCCGTGCGGCAGGTTGACGGTGCCGCGGACCATCTGGTCGGCCTTGCGTGGGTCGACGCCGAGCCGGATCGCGACCTCGACGGTCGCGTCCTGCTTGCTCGACGACGTCTCCTTCGCGAGCTTGGCGGCCTCCAGCGGGCTGTACAGGTTGTCGCGGTCCACCTTCTCCGCGGCGGCGCGATATGCCTTGCTGTTCTTGCTCATCAGATATCCAATCTCGTGGTTGGTTGTGGTTTTCACGCGGGCCGAAGCTGGCCCTCCCACGGGCAGTCCCGCTATTCGACGGTGATGCCCATCGACCGAGCGGTGCCGGCGATGATCTTGGCGGCCGCGTCGATGTCGTTGGCGTTGAGGTCGGTCTTCTTGGTCTCGGCGATCTCGCGGACCTGGTCCCAGCTGACCTTGGCGACCTTGGTCTTGTGCGGCTCCGCCGAGCCCTTGCCCACGCCGGCGGCCTTGAGCAGCAGCTTGGCGGCGGGCGGCGTCTTGAGCGCGAAGGTGAAGCTGCGGTCCTCGTAGACGGTGATCTCCACGGGGATGACCTGGCCGCGCTGGTTTTCCGTGGCCGCGTTGTAGGCCTTGCAGAACTCCATGATGTTGACGCCGTGCTGGCCGAGTGCCGGCCCGACCGGCGGGGCCGGGTTGGCCTGCCCGGCCTGGATCTGCAGCTTGATCAGCCCGGCGACTTTCTTCTTCGGGGCCATGAGATGTGGGTGTTCCTTCCTGGGTTGTGCAGCCGGTGCGCCGGCTAGATCTTGGAGACTTGGCCGAACGCCAATTCCACCGGCGTTTCCCGGCCGAAGATCGACACCAGCACCTTGAGCTTCTGCTGTTCGGCGTTGACCTCGTTGATCGTGGCGGGCAACGTGGCAAATGGTCCGTCCATGACCGTCACCGATTCGCCGACCTCGTAGTCGACCTCGACGACCGGACGTTCCAGACCACCGGTCGCGGCGACGGCGGCGGTACTGGCCGCACCCTTGGCGGGCTTCTTCGCCGCCCCGCGCGGCAACAGGAACTTCACGACATCGTCGAGGGTGAGAGCCGACGGGCGCGAGGTCGCGCCGACGAACCCGGTCACCCCGGGGGTGTTGCGCACCGCGGCCCACGAGTCGTCGGTCAGATCCATGCGCACCAGGATGTAGCCGGGCAGCACCTTGCGGTTGACCTGCTTGCGCTGGCCGTTCTTGATCTCGGTGACCTCTTCGGTGGGAACCTCCACCTGGAAGATGTAGTCGCCGACGTCGAGGTTCTGCACCCTGGTTTCCAGGTTGGCCTTGACCTTGTTCTCGTATCCGGCATAGGAGTGGATGACGTACCAGTCACCGGGCTTGCTGCGCAATTCCGCCTTGAGCGCGGTGGCGGGGTCGACCTCTTCGGCCGGCTCCGGCTCGGCATCGGGCGCGGGGGGTTCGGTGGCGTCGGGGGCGTCGGCGGCGTCGGGGGCCTCCAGAGCCTGGGGCTCCCCGGCGCGCTCTTCGCGCTCCTCCACGTCGACCGCTTCACCCGCGGACGTGTCACCGTCGAAGGTACTCACGGTTTTCAGTCCTTCCTGTCAGTCTCGAAAGCTCAGCCGAACACCAGCAGCACGAGCTTGGTCAGGCCGAAGTCCGCAAGCCCCACCAGCGCCACCATGAAGGCGAGAAACACCAGCACCACCGAGGTGTAGGTCAGCATCTGCTTGCGGTTCGGCCAAATCACCTTCCGCATCTCCGCAACGACCTGCTTGAGGTAGTTGTAGACGAACACGAAGGGGTTGGCGGAACTGCCGGCTTGCGTCGTCTTCCGTGCCTTGCCGGCCCCGCCCTTGGGGACCTTCTTGTCCTTGCCCTTGTCCTTGCCCGGCTCGGCCGACGACTCGTCGCGGGCAGCGCCTGCCGCGTCCTCCGCGTCTTCCGCCCGCTGCCGGGACCGTTTACCCGTGGGTCGTTGCGGGCGCGCCGCGGCCTGGGTGGCCACCGCCGTCCGACCGCCGCTTCCGCGGCTTTCCCCCGATTCGCCGCCGTCGCGTGCGGCGTCGTCGGCAACGTCCTTCTCGTCGCTCACCGCATGCTCCTTTGTCCGATAGCTAATCCGCGGGCCGTCCCGTTGTGATGAGGCGCACTCCCAGTGTCCACCATGGCACCATACCTACGGTCCGGTCCGGGTCCTCCTCAGGCCATCCCGGCCCGCATCGTCGCCGGACGTGCGCCGTCAGCAGGGGCGACAGGACTTGAACCTGCAACCTGCGGTTTTGGAGACCGCTGCTCTGCCAGTTGAGCTACGCCCCTTCGCGGTTGGCAGGACAGATCCACCTCCGGCCCCGTCCAACCCTGTCCGTCGGGGCTTGCACGGCGCGCGCTTCCGCTCGTCCAATTCGTGGGAGACGCGCTGATGCTGGGAAAACCCCGAGGTCCGAGTGTACCTCGGCGTAGGAGTCAGTTACTAATCACGCAGTTCTGACGACCTGTCCGGATTCCGCGTCCCACTTCAGCTGGATCGAGTTGTCACCCTCGTGTCCCATGAGGGTGGTATAGGCCTCCAGGATCACGTCGCCGTCCTCGTTGGTGCAGGTGTTCTTCGTGACGACGATGTCGGCGCCGAAGCGCTCGACCACCGAATGAATGTCCATCCTGGCGAAGAGCTTGTCGCCGACGCGCACCGGCTTGCGGTAGACGAACTTCTGATCCACCTGGACGATCTGCATGGTCGCCAGGCCCACATCGACGTTTCGGAAGAAATCGTCCTGGACGAGCTTGGCCAGGATCGACACGAAAGTCAGCGGTGCGACGATGTTGTCGTAGCCCAGCTCGGCCGCCTCCTCCTCGTAGAAGCTGGCCGGATCGGTGCACTTGATCGCGCGCGCGAACCCCCGGACCTGCTCGCGGCCCACCACGAAGTAGTCCGGATACCGCCACACCATGCCGCGGATGTCGACCTTGAGCGCCATCAACTACGCCAGTTTGGCCGACGCGATGGCCCGGCCGAAGATCTTCTTGCCCCCGGCGGTGGCCGTGAGGGCGATGGTCACCAACTTGCTCTCGGGATCGACCGACTTGACCCTCCCGCTGAACACCAGCTCGGCGCCCTTGCCGTCGTTGGGCACCGGCACCACGGCGGTGAACCGCACGTTGTACTCGGTGACCGCGCCCGGGTCGCCGACCCAGGAGGTGACGTAACCCCCGCCGATGCCCATGGTCAGCATCCCGTGCGCGATGACGGTGTCCAGCCCGACGACCTTGGCGATCTCGTCGTCCCAGTGGATCGGGTTCAAGTCGCCGGAGACCCCCGCATAATTCACCAGGTCCTGGCGCGTCAGCGGATAGGTCTTCTCGGGAAGCCGGTCGCCCACCTTTACCGTGCTGAACTCACGCAGTGGCATTGGAAAATCCCTCTTCTCCGTTTTCGCCGGCACGGCCCGCCAGGGTCGTGTAGGTCTCCTGAACGATCTCGCCGTCTTCGTTGGTGATGATGTTCTTCGTCACGATGATCTGAGTGCCGTGCGCCTCGCGCACCGAATCCACGTAGACGTCGCAATACAGCCGGTCGCCCACCACGATCGGCTTTCCGAAATTCAGCACCTGGTCGACCTGGACGATGTGCTGGTCGGTGACCGCGATGTTGGCATGCTCGAAGAACGCCGACTGCGCCCGGTAGCCGAACACGCTGATGAACGTCAGCGGCGCCAGCAGACCGGTATATCCGAGCTCGGCCGCCGCCTTGTCCTCGAAAAACGACTCGTCGTCGTTATGCACCGCGACCGCGTACTCGCGGATCTTCTCGCGTTCCACCTCGTAGCAGTCGGGATAGCGGTAGTGCATCCCGACGATGGTCGTCAACGACACGGCTGTAAAACCTACCTGGTGATCTGGATAACCACTCGCACCATCGGTGCTAGCGCGTCTCGCGGTGCGCCTGGTGCTTGCCGCAATTGGGGCAGAACTTCTTCAGCTCCAACCGGTCGGGGTCGTTACGGCGGTTCTTCTTGGTGATGTAGTTGCGGTGCTTGCACACCTCACACGCCAAGGTGATCTTCGGCCGTACATCGGTGCTGGAAGCCATGTCCCGTTCTCTCTCGCAATTGTTGTGTTGTAGCGATGGCCGGACTCGAACCGGCGACCTAACGATTATGAGTCGTTCGCTCTAACCGACTGAGCTACATCGCCTCTGCACGCCGCCTGCCTGCCCGGCGTCCGCCGAGCCCCCTAACGGAATCGAACCGTTGACCTTTTCCTTACCATGGAAACGCTCTGCCGACTGAGCTAAGGGGGCCGCTCGCCCGATTCGACCGGTGGTGCCGCGGGCCTAAAAGAGGGTACAACCCGGCTCGCGACCTCACCAAACCACGTGCCCAATCCATGGCCGCGCCGCGAGCCCTCCCCAGGGGGGAAGGACCGGCCGACCAGAGGATCACCCCCGATTCTCGCCGCGGCGGGGTTCCCACGCGCTGAGGTCGCTGAACTCGTCGTACTCGTCGTCGGATGGTTCGTGCTCCCCGTTGTCGCCGGAGTTGAGCAGGGTCCGCAGCGCGAGGTGGACGGCTTCGCGCGCGTCGGCCAGGCCGTACCGACGAATCGCCTCGTCGACCAGGTCGGTGTCGATCACGATCTCGACCTTTTTTTTCATGCGCCAACGATACCCAGTGCGCACGCGCGCAATCGACGATCGAGGGCGTCCGCGCGGCGCGGCGCGGGTGCTGACGCACGTCGGTGCTCGGCGCAGTGCGGCCGAAGCCCCGGTCCCGTTCTCCGCGGCGGACACGGACGTGGCAGCGATCGGTGTCGCGGTGACCGGCTGGCCGGGCGTAGACGACCCCTGGTGGTCAAGCCCGGCACCGCGCCGTGGCGGCAGCGCGTCGGCGACCTGACGATGCAGCCAGCCCTGGCTTCGGACGTGTAGTGCGAGGTAGGCCCAAAACAGGGCGCGATCTTCGGTGATGCCGCACCCGCAACGGTGGACCCCTGGTGAGAGCGACTTTTTCATTTTCGTCCCTGCGGGACCGTTCATTTTCGTCCCTGCGGGACCGCGCCCGCACCGGTCTGGTGCGATTGCGCCTACCGGTGCCCTGTCCAGCCGCGGCTGAGTGAACCGGCTACGTGAAGATGATCTGACCGCCCGCGGCCAATTGGTAGAAGTCCCCGACCGTGATGATCTGGTCTTTGACCTGGTCGACGAAGTCTTCCGGGCCGAAACCGAAGAGGTCCACCGACGCTTTGCAGCCATACAGGCCGGCTCCGGTGTCGCTGATCATCTCGATGAATTCGGGCACCGACGGGATGTCAAGCTTGGCCATCCGGTTCTCCATCTGGCGCGTCATGAACCCGGCCATCCCCGGCAGCCCACCGATCCAGGTGGGGACGTGCAGGCCAGGATTGCCGACGGAAGCGAGCTTGATGTGCTTCTGCCGGTTCTTGTGGATGGCATCCAAGCCGAAGAACGTGAAGAACAAGTTCGCATCCATACCTTCGGCCCGGGCGCCGTTCGCCATGATCAAACCCGGATAAATACCCTCCAGGGAACCCTGGGAAATGATAATCGAGACTTTTTCGATTTGGTCGTCCATGTGATGCACCGTCCTCTTTACACGCAGTCGATAGGATCTCGCCGATGGGTTTAAATGCAACCGACGGGCTTGGGAATACCGGCGATTCTCGCGGCCACCTTTGCCGGCCCCTTCGGGAACAGCTGGTAAAGCTCCTTGATGCCGACGCCGGAGCTTTTGCTGAGCGCGCGCACCGATGGTCCGCTGCCGGTCTGCTCGTATTCATGGCGCATCTGTTTGACGACCTGCCAGTGCTGGTCGGTGAGCGTCGGGACGCCCCATTCCTGGGCGATCTCGGGAGCCATGTCCGCATTCCATTGCTTGGGATCAATGAAGAACCCCTCGTCGTTCACGGTCACCTCGGTGCCCGCATAAACCTTCGTCGTCATTCACGTCCTCCTCTTTACCGTGGAACGGCTCTTATCGTGGAACGGCTCTTTACCGTGGAACGGCTCTTTATCGTGAAACGGTTTCGAATCGCTTGCCGGCGCGCGGCATCCGGCTGGCGATGCCGGGAATGTCGCGGCCGGGCAGCAGTACATTCCAGTACAGCCAGCGAAACGCCAGCTTTCCCAGGTGGTTGAGCCTGGATTCGCGAAGCAGCGGCAGCCCCACGCCCAACGGGAAATGTCCGGGAAGCGGCTGGGTGTCGTAGTCGAAGTCGATGAGCAGCGCCTTGCGGTCTCCGCTTTCGATGAAGCAGTTCGCGTGACCGTCGAAATGCTCGTCCAGCGGCCGGCCGGCGAGGAACTGCACGATGTTGTGGGTAAGCACATCGCCCTCGAAATGAGTGACCGACCCCGCCTTTGACGTCGGAACGTTGGTCGCGTCGCCGATCGCGAAGATGTTCGGCCGCACCGTCGACTGCAGGGTGCGCTGGTCGGTCAGCACAAAGTTCAACTCGTCGCCGAGGCCGGGTGAGCGGCCGACGAAGTCGGCCCCGCCCTGCAGCGGAATCACGACCGCGAGGTCAAAGGGGACCGTGCGCTCGTCGTAGGAGATCAGTCGGCCCGCGTCGCCGTCGACCTGTCCGATATTGAACTCGGTCACCAGCTCGATGCCTTTGCGCTGGAGTAGGCTGCCGAGTTCACGGGCGGCCACCGGCTTGGTGAACGCGCCGTCCAGCGGCGTCACGTAGACCAGCTCGACCCGATCCCGAATGCCGCGGCGACGGAAGTACCAGTCGGCGAGGAAACAGAATTCCAGCGGCGCGACCGGGCATTTGATCGGCATGTCGACGATGCTCACCGCGAGCCGGCCGTGGTCGAAGGCCGACATCGCGGGTTGCAGCGCCGAAGCGCCTTCGAGGTTGTAGAACGGGAAGATGTTGCGCATCCAGCCGGGCCCGGTCATGCCCTCGGTCTCTTCGGGCAGCAGCCTGCTACCGGTCGCGATGACCAGCACGTCGTAGTCCAGCACGGTGCCGTCGGTGAGGTGAACCCGGTCGCCGTCGACGTCGACGCGGTCGATATCGCTCTGAACGTAGTGGATCCCGGAACGTAGTTGGCGTTTACGGGATTTCACGATCTCCTCGGGTCGGATCAGCCCGAACGGCACAAACAGCAACCCGGGTTGATAGACGTGCGCGTCGTCGCGATCCACGATGGTAATATCGGCGTCAGAAAGCTTGCGCCGCAACCGGTTTGCGATCAACGTGCCGCCCGTTCCGGCACCGAGAATGACGATCCGTGTGTTCACGCCTCCGAGAATGCCCGGTTACCGGCCCAAATCGCAGGGTCTTTGGTCCCCATCACCGTTGCTCAAGGTCCCCGATCCGGACGTGCTACCCTGGGCCTTTCCTGCAACTCGGGGAAACACGGTGCTAGATTAGCAAAAGTGCCTGTCCCGCAAGGAATAATGAGACTTCTCGACGGCCCATCATGCCAGCGGGGGGCACTTTCCCGGCGAACAACAGCGCAGCGGTTTCACGGGTAACGGTATCGGCGGACGGCCAAGGCGTCGTGTCGCACGCCGGGGTGGGGCATGGTGCGCGGGCTGGCCGACCCGACCGGGCTGTCGGCCCAGGTCAACGTGGCGTTGGCCGATACCCAGAAGGGACCCGTGTCACACCGATTTCAGCGAAAAATCACGGCTAGTCTGTTGGGGTGTCACAAGACCGTCTTTACTTCCGGCAGCTGCTCTCCGGTCGCGACTTCGCCGCCGGGGACATGGTCGCGACGCAAATGCGCAATTTCGCCTATCTGATCGGCGATCGCGAAACCGGTGACTGTGTGGTGGTCGACCCGGCCTACGCCGCCGGCGACCTGGCCGACGCGCTCGAGGCCGACGGCATGCACCTGTCCGGGGTACTGGTCACCCACCATCACCCCGACCACGTGGGCGGGGCGATGATGGGGTTCGAGCTGAAGGGCCTGGCCGAGCTGCTGGAACGGACGGCGGTACCGGTGCACGTGAATGCCCATGAGGCACTGTGGGTTTCACGCGTCACCGGGATCGGCATGAGCGAGTTGACCACCCACGAGAACCACGACAAGGTCACCGTCGGCGATATCGAGATCGAGTTGCTGCACACCCCGGGACACACGCCGGGCAGCCAGTGCTTCCTGCTCGACGGCCGCCTGGTCGCCGGCGACACGTTGTTCCTGGACGGGTGCGGTCGCACTGACTTCCCCGGGGGGGACTCCGACGAGATGTACCGCAGCCTGCAGCGGCTCGCCACGCTGCCCGGGGATCCGACGGTGTTTCCCGGGCACTGGTACTCCGCCGACCCGAGCGCGTCGCTGTCGGAGGTCAAACGCTCCAACTACGTGTACCGGGCCTCCAATCTCGAGCAGTGGCGCATGCTGACGGGCGGCTGAGCGACACCCGCGGAACCCAGGTCTCTTTCCAGAGAATTCCCGGTGCGCAACACGTCATCGAGCTCGTGCTCCGGAATTTCGGCCGGAACGCGGCCCATGACGTACGGGTTTCCTTTCCCGATCCCCCGACCGTGGCCGAATACGAGAACGCCGCCGTGCGCAAGACCCGGGACATGGTGGCGCTCCCGGCAGCTCGACCAGCCCACCGATGTCAGCCCGGGCCGGGGCGACGCCCGCGACGAGCTGGGCAGGCACCGCGGTCAGCACGTCTGACACCCGGTCCGGGCGGGATGCCCCGCGGTCGATCTGATTCAATCGACTCCGCTGTCCGTATCGAAGGAGCACCCCATGAGCGGCCCGGTCGTCTACAGCCTCAAGGGTTCCGTCGCCGTCATCCGGATGGACGACGGCAAGGTCAACGTGCTGGGCCCGGCGATGCAGCAGGCGCTCGGGGAGGCGATCGACCGGGCCGAGCGGGAGAACGCCGGGGCACTGGTGGTCGCCGGCAACGAGCGGGTGTTCAGCGGCGGGTTCGACCTGAAGATCCTGACCTCCGGCGAGACGCAGCCCGCGATCGACATGCTGCGCGGCGGACTCGAACTGGCGTACCGGCTGCTGTCCCACCCGAAGCCGGTCGTGATGGCCTGCACCGGCCATGCCATCGCGATGGGGGCGTTCCTGCTGTCGTCCGGCGACCACCGGGTGGCCGCCCACGCCTACAACATCCAGGCCAACGAGGTCGCGATCGGCATGACCATCCCGTACGCGGCCCTGGAGATCATGAAGCTGCGGCTGACGCACTCGGCGTATCAGCAGGCCACCGGGCTGGCCAAGACGTTCTTCGGGGAGACCGCGCTGGCCGCGGGCTTCGTCGACGAGATCGTGCTGCCGGAGATGGTGCTCAACCGCGCCGAGGAAGCCGCGCGGGAATTCGCCGGCCTGCACCGGCACGCCCATGCGGCGACCAAGTTGCGCGCCCGCGCCGACGCGCTCAAGGCCATTCGCGCCGGGATCGACGGGATCGAAGCCGAGTTCGGGCTGTAGTCGGCGGCTTGCGCGGAAAGGGGCGGCCGGCCGGGCAACCGCCCCCAACCACCTCCTCCGCCACCGAGTCTGGCACGTCGCCGCCGTCGCGTCACCTCACCCGCCAAACGCGCGGGCCCGCCGCGCCGCCGTTCAGCCGTCTTCGGCTGAAACCCATTGGTACGGAAGGAATTTTCCGTCGAACGTCACCACGACGCGGTCACCGGACGGGTGCGGCTTCTTGTGGAGGTCGACGCTGAAGTTGATCGCGCTCATGATGCCGTCGCCGAACTGCTCGTGGATCAGTTCCTTGAGGGCGCCGCCGTACACCTGAAGCGCCTCGTAGAAGCGGTAGATGGTGGGGTCGGTCGGCACCGCGCTCGGGAGCCCGCCGCGCATCGGCGGCGCGGCCAGCACCGGCACCGCCGATGCGTCCAGGCCGAGCATCTCGACCAGGACCGCGCCGAGCTCGGCGGGGACCGGCTGCTGGCCGAGCAACGCGGACGTGGTCCACACCAGCGGCCTGCCGACGGCGTCGGCCAACTGCTGCCAGCTCAGGCCCCGCGCCAGGCGGGCCAGAACGATCTGCTCGGTGAGTTCGTGTCGGTTCATGGCCCCAGCATGCACGCGCGCGAGCGGCCGGGCTCGGCGGGGTGAGACGACCGTCGATGCGCTCACGACTCCACAAGGCGCCGCAGGTTTTGCAGGCTCTCGCCCGGGGAGCGGCCGACCCTGGGTGCCGGCACTTCCGGGCGGCCGGGCACCCGATCGCCCCGCCCTGTCGGTGCCGCCAGCTAATGTGCAGCGCGATGGCGCTTCACCTACACCGTGCCGGGCACACCGACCTGCTGGCCGACGGGCTCGCGGCCCTGCTGGCCGACCCGTTGCCGGACCCGTTCGCCCAGGAGCTGGTGCTGGTGCCGGCGCGCGGCGTGGAGCGCTGGCTGAGCCAGCGGCTGTCGCACGCGCTGGGGCGCAGGCCCGGCCACGACGACGGCGTGTGCGCCGGGGTCGCATTCCGCAGCCCCGGGGCGCTGATCGCGGGAATTTCCGAGATTTCCGGGACCGCCGGCCCCGCCGACGACGACCCGTGGTCGCCGGACGCCATGACCTGGCCGCTGCTGCAGGTGATCGACTGCTCGTTGGATGAACCGTGGTGCCGCACCCTGGCCACGCATCTGGGCCACTTCGACACCGACGACCTGGAGGCCGAGCTGCGGCGGGCCCGCCGCTACGCGGTGGCGCGCCGGCTGGCCGGCCTGTTCGCCTCGTATGCCCGGCAACGTCCGCGGCTGCCGGCCGGGTGGCTGGACGGCGGCCCCGCCGGCGTGGACGCCGACCTGGCCTGGCAGCCGCAGCTGTGGCGGGCGCTGGCGGCCGTCGTGCCGGCCGACCCCCCGCACGTCCGGCACGAGAAGACGGTGGCCCGGCTGCGCGAGGGCCCGGTTGACCTGCCGGCGCGGTTGTCGCTGTTCGGGCACACCCGGCTGGCGCGCACCGACATCGAACTGCTCGAGGCGCTGTCCACCCACCACGATCTGCACCTGTGGCTGCCGCATCCCAGCGACGCGTTGTGGCGGGCGCTCGACGGCCTGCACGGCGTGGTGCCCCGGCGCGACGACGCCAGCCGCAGCGCGGCGCACCACCCCCTGCTCGAGACGCTGGGGCGCGACCTGCGCGAGCTCCAGCGCTCGCTGCCCGCCGACCCGGCCACCGACGAATTTCTCAGCGCCCCGGCCGCACCCGACACCCTGCTGGGCTGGCTGCAGTCCGACATCGAGGCCAACGCGCTGCGTCCCCGGGACCGGGCGCCTGCGCCCGGCGACCGCTCGGTGCAGGTGCACGCCTGTCACGGCCCGGCCCGTCAGATCGACGTGCTGCGCGAAGTCCTGCTGGGCCTGCTCGACGACGACCCGACCCTGCAGCCCCGCGACATCGTGGTGATGTGCCCGGACATCGAGAACTACGCGCCGTTGTTCGTCGCCGGCTTCGGGCTCGGCGAGACGGCGGGCGACGGCCACCCGTCGCACCAGCTGCGGGTCAGGCTGGCCGACCGCGCGCTGACCCAGACCAACCCGCTGCTGGGCGTCGCGGCCGAGCTGCTCACCCTGGCCGGCACCCGGGCCACAGCGAGCCAGGTACTCAACGTCGCGCAGGCCGCCCCGGTGCGCGCGCGGTTCGGGCTCACCGACGACGACCTCGACGCGATCACCGACTGGGTGCGCGCATCCAACGTCCGCTGGGGCTTCGACCAGCAGCACCGCCGGCCGTACGGGCTCGGCCAGGTCGTGCACAACACCTGGCGTTTCGGGCTGGACCGCATCCTGGCCGGGGTGGCGATGTCCGACGACTCGCGGGCCTGGCTGGACACCGCGCTGCCGCTCGACGACGTCGGCAGCAACCAGGTCGAACTGGCCGGGCGGCTGGCCGAATTCGTCGAACGGCTGCACCGCGTCACCGCAAACCTCGGCGGCACCAGACCGTTGACCGGCTGGCTGGACACCCTGATGGAGGGGGTCGGTCTGCTGACCCGCCCCGACGACACCTGGCAGGAGGCGCAGCTGCAGCGCGAGTTCGCCGAGGTGTTGCGGCAGGCAGGTTCCCGCGGCTCGACCCCGCTGCGGCTGGCCGACGTCCGGGCCCTGCTCGATCAGCACCTGGCCGGGCGGCCCACCCGGGCCAACTTCCGCACCGGCACGCTGACCGTGTGCACCATGGTGCCGATGCGCTCGGTCCCGCACCGGGTGGTGTGCCTGGTCGGGCTCGACGACAAGGTCTTCCCCCGGCACGGCGTCCCCGACGGCGACGACGCGCTGGGCCGCGACCCGCGCACCGGCGAGCGCGACATCCGTTCGGAGGACCGGCAGTTGCTGCTCGACGCCATCGGGGCGGCCACCGAAACCCTGGTGATCACCTACACCGGCGCCGACGAGCACACCGGCCATCCCTGTCCGCCGGCGGTGCCGCTGGCCGAGGTGCTCGACGCGCTGGACCGCACGACGGCGGCGCCGGTGCGCGACCAGGTGGTGACCCACCATCCGCTGCAACCCTTCGACGTCAAAAACGTCAGGCCGGGCGACCTGGTGCCCGGCCGGCCGTTCACGTTCGACCCCGCCGCACTGGCAGCGGCCGAAGCTTCCGCCGGACCACGTTGTGCGCCAACGGTATTCATCAGCGGACCGCTGCCGGCAGCGCCCGCCGCCGACGTTTCGGTGGCCGACCTGCTGGATTTCTTCAAAGACCCGGTCAAGGGGTTCTTCCGGGCGCTGGACTGCACGCTGCCGTGGGACGTCGACACCGTCGAGGACGCGATGCCGGTGGAGCTCGACGCGCTTCAGGAGTGGACGGTCGGCGACCGGATGCTGCGCGACATGCTGCGCGGAATGCATCCCGACGCCGCGGCCAATGCCGAGTGGCGCCGCGGGACGTTGCCGCCGGACCGGCTCGGCATGCGCAAGGCGACGGAGATCCGCGACCGCGCGCGCGAGCTGGCGGTGGCGGCACTGCGGCACCGCGACGCCGACGGCGACGGCGAGGCGCACGACGTCGACGTCGGCCTGGGCGCCGGTCGCCGGCTCGCCGGGACTCTCGCACCGGTTTATGGGGCGCGCTCGGTGGCGGTGGGCTACTCGAAGCTGGGGCCCAAGCACGTGCTGGCGTCGTGGATCGGACTGGTCGCGCTGGCGGCGCAGCGTCCCGGCCGTGCATGGACCTCGGTGTGCATCGGCCGCGGTAAGAACAAAAACTCGGTTGCGCAACGGTTTTTCGTGGCACCACCGGACCCGGTGGCCGTGCTGCGCGACCTGGTGGCGCTCTACGACGCGGGCCGGCGGGAGCCGCTGCCGCTGCCGTTGAAGACGTCATGCGCGTGGGCCGAGGCACGCCGCCACGGCGACGACCCCCGCGCGGCCGCGCAGGACGAGTGGCGCAGCACCACCTTCCGCCCCGGCGACGACGCCGAGCGGGCCCACGTGCGGGTGTGGGGCAAGCGCGCGCCGCTCTCGGTGTTGCTGGTCCCGCCCCGCGCGGGCGAGGAGGTGCCGGGCGAGGACACCCGACTGGGCGCGCTGTCGGCGCGGCTGTGGCTGCCCGTGCTGGCCGGCGAGAGGAACCCGTGATGGACCGCTTCGACCTGACGGGTGCGCTGCCGGCGCAGGCCTCCACCACCGTGCTGGAGGCCAGCGCCGGCACCGGCAAGACGTTCGCGCTGGCCGGTCTGGTGACCCGCTACCTCGCCGAGACCGGCGCGACGCTCGACGAGATGCTGCTGGTCACCTTCAACCGCAGCGCCAGCCGGGAACTGCGGGAACGGGTGCGCGACCAGATCGTGGAGGCGATCGCCGCGCTGGAGGGCCGGGTGCCGCCCGGCAGCGATCTGGTGGGGCACCTGGTGCGCGCCGGCGACGGCGAGCGCGCCGTGCGGCGGGCACGGCTGCGCGACGCCCTGGCGAACTTCGACGCGGCCACCATCGCCACGACGCACGAGTTCTGCGGATCGGTGCTGAAATCGCTTGGCGTGGCAGGCGACACCGGCATCGGCGTCCGCTTGCAGGAGAGCCTGGACGACCTCGTCGGTGAGATCGTCGACGACCTGTACCTCGCGGAGTTCGGCCGCCAATCCGAGGACCCGGTGCTGAAATACCCCGACGCGCTGAACCTGGCCCGCGCCGTGGTGGGCGACCCGTGCGCGCAGCTGCGCCCGCTCGATCCCGAGCCGGGCGGCGCGGCCGAGGTCCGGTTGCGCTTCGCCGCCGCCGTCACGAGCGAACTCGAACACCGAAAGCGCCGGTTGCGCATCCTCGGCTACGACGACCTGCTCACCCGGCTCGCGAAGGCCCTCGACGCCCCGGACTCCCCGGCCCGCGACCGGATGCGGCGACGCTGGCGCATCGTGCTGGTCGACGAGTTCCAGGACACCGACCCCGTCCAGTGGCGGGTGCTCGAGTGCGCATTCGGCGGGCACGCGACCCTGATCCTGATCGGCGACCCCAAGCAGGCCATCTACGGCTTCCGCGGCGGCGACGTCTACACCTACCTCAGGGCCGCCCGCAGCGCCGGGGCCCGCTACACGCTGGACGTCAACTGGCGCAGCGACCAGGTCCTGGTCGACAGCCTGCAGACCGTGCTGCGCGGCGCGACGCTGGGTCATCCGGACATCGTCGTGCACGACATCCGCGCCCACCACGGCGGGCACCGGCTGGCCGGCGCGCCGCACAACGCGCCGTTTCGGCTGCGCATCGTCAAACGCGCCGCCCTGGGCTACACCGGCACCGCCACCATCCCGATCGACGTGCTGCGCGACCACATTCCGCAAGACCTGGCGGCCGACATCGCGGCCCTGCTGGCCGGCGGCGCCACCTATGCGGGCAGGCCCGTCGGGGCGGGTGACATTGCGGTGATCGTCGAGCGGCACGACGATGCCCGCGCGTGTCGTGACGCGCTGGCCGAAGCGGGAGTGCCGGCCATCTACACCGGCGACACCGACGTGTTCAAGTCCCGGGCCGCCGGGGACTGGTTGTGCCTGCTGGAGGCCTTCGACGCGCCGCAGCGCAGCGGACTGGTCCGCGCCGCCGCCTGCACGATGTTCTTCGGCGCGACCGCCGAAACCCTTGCCGCCGAAGGCGACAAGCTGACCGATCGGGTGGCCGGGACGCTGCGCGAATGGGCCGACCACGCCCGCCGGCGCGGGGTGGCGGCGGTGTTGGAGGCCGCCCAGCTGGCCGGCATGGGCCGTCGCGTGCTGCGCGAGCGCGGCGGTGAACGGCACATGACCGATCTGGCGCACATCGCGCAGTTGCTGCACGAGACGGCGCACCGGGAGCGCCTGGGCCTGCCGGCGCTGCGGGACTGGCTGCGCCGTCAATGCGACGCCCGCGCGGGCGTCGCCGAACGCAACCGGCGCCTCGACAGCGACGCCGCGGCCGTGCAGATCATGACGGTGTTCGTGGCCAAGGGTCTGCAGTTTCCGATCGTGTACCTGCCGTTCACGTTCAACCGCTACGTCGGCACCGGCGACATCCTGCTCTATCACGACGACGCCGACATCCGCTGCCTGGACGTCGGCGGCAAGAACGGCGGCCCGCACCGCCGGGCGGTCGAGGAGTTGCACCGCGCCGAGGAGGCGCGCGACAACCTCCGGCTCACCTACGTCGCGCTGACCCGGGCGTGCTCCCAGGTGGTGGCGTGGTGGGCGCCGACCCGAGACGAGGTCAACGGCGGGCTCTCGCGGCTGCTGCGGGCACGCACCGAGGGCGACGCGCAGGTGCCGGACCAGTGCACGCCGCGGATCGCCGACGAGGACGCCCGGGCGGTGTTCGAGCGGTGGCAGGCCGCGGGCGGTCCGTCGGTGGAGGAGTCCGAGATCGTCACCGCCGCCGCGGCCCCCGGGCCCCGCCCCGCAGGCGGCCTGGCGGTGCGGCACTTTCACCGCACCATCGACACCGGCTGGCGGCGCACGTCGTATTCGGCGCTGGTGCGCGCGGCCGAGTCGGATGGCGTGGCCAGCGAACCCGAGGTCGGCGCGCGCGACGACGAGGTGGAGGCGGTCGTCGTCACCGTGCCCGGTACCGGCGGCCCCACGGATCTCCCCTCGCCGCTGGCGGCGATGCCCGGCGGTGCGGCGTTCGGCTCGCTGGTGCACGCGGTGCTGGAGACGGCCGATCCGTCGGCGCGGAACCTGTCCGCCGAGCTGGCGGCGCAGGTGCGGCGGCAGGCGGCGTGGTGGCCCGTCGAGGCCGACGCCGCCGAACTGGGTGCCGCGCTGGTGCCGATGCACGACACACCGCTGGGACCGCTGGCCCGGGACGCGACGTTGCGGCAGATCGGTGTCCGGGATCGCCTGCGCGAGCTGGACTTCGAGATCCCACTGGCCGGGGGCGACCTGCGCGGCGCCGCGCCCGAGGTGTACCTGCGCGACGTGGGTGAACTGCTGGGCGAGCACCTGGACGCCGCCGACCCGTTGGCGCCGTATGCCGACCGCCTGATGTCGGCGGGGTGGGGGGCGCAGCCGCTGCGCGGGTACCTGGCGGGCTCGATCGACGCGGTGCTGCGGCTGCCCGGGCACGACTACCTGGTGGTCGACTACAAGACCAACCAGCTGGGCGACACCGCGTCCGACTACAGCTTCCCGCGGCTGGCCGAGGCGATGCTGCATTCGGACTACCCGCTGCAGGCGCTGCTGTATATCGTTGTGGCGCACCGCTTTCTGCGGTGGCGCTTGCCCGGCTACGACCCCGAGACGCACCTGGGCGGGGTGCTGTACCTCTACGTTCGGGGCATGTGCGGAGTGAGCACCCCGGTGGTCGACGGGCACCCGTGCGGCGTCTTCGGCTGGCGCCCGCCCGCCACGCTGGTGCTGGCGCTGTCCGATCTGCTCGACCGGGGAAGGCGGACGGCATGACGCTCACCGAGGCCGAGGTCGCCATCGGCGCCACCGGGGCGCTGCGGGCCTTCAACGAGGCCGGCGTTCTTGATGTCGCCGATATCCATGTGGCACAGCGCCTTTGCGCGTTAGGCGGGGAGCCCGACGAGCGGGTGGCGCTGGCGGTGGCACTGGCGGTGCGCGCGCTGCGGGGCGGGTCGGTGTGCCTGGACCTGCCGACGGTCGCCGGGATCGTGGGCCTTGACGGGCTGCCGTGGCCCGAACCCGCCGCGTGGCTGACGGCGGTGCGGGCCAGCCCGTTGCTGGGTGAGCCGCCGGTCCTGCACCTGCACAAGGACCGGCTGCTCTACCTTGACCGGTACTGGCGCGAGGAGACGCAGGTGCGCGACGACCTGCTCGCGCTGCTGGCGCGCGGCCCGGCGCCCGCCGCGCCGGCCCCGGAGCGACTGTTCCCCGCCCGCTACCCCGAACAGCGGCAGGCCGCGGACATCGCGCTGTCGCAGCCGGTCACGGTGCTCACGGGCGGACCCGGCACCGGCAAGACGACGACGGTCGCGCGGCTGCTGGCCCTGGCGGCCGAACGGGCCGAGCTCGCCGGCGGGCCGCGGCCCCGCATCGCGCTGGCCGCGCCGACCGGCAAGGCCGCCGCCCGGCTGCAGGAGGCGGTGGCCGAGCAGTTGGCCGGGCTCGCCGCGGCCGATCGTGCGCGGCTGGCCGAGCTGAAGGCGGTGACGCTGCACCGGCTGCTCGGTTCGCGTCCCGACAGCTCGACCCGGTTTCGGCACGACCGCGCCAACCGGCTGCCGCACGACCTGATCGTCGTCGACGAGATGTCGATGGTCTCGCTGACGCTCATGGCGCGGCTGCTGGAGGCCGTGCGCCCGGACGCGCGGCTGGTGCTCGTCGGCGACGCCGACCAACTGGCGTCGGTGGAGGCCGGTGCGGTGCTGGCCGACCTGGTGGACGGCCTGTCGGCGCGCGACGACGTGCAGGTCGCGGCGCTGCACACGTCGCACCGCTTCGGGGGGTCGATCGGTGCGCTGGCCGACGCGGTCCGCGCCGGGGACGCCGACCGGGCGCTGGCGGTGCTGCGCTCGGGTGCCGAGGACGTCGAGTTCTTCGAGTTCGGGGAGGGTGACGACCCGGCGCGGCGGCTGCATGCCGTGCTGGTGCCGCAGGCATTGCGGCTGCGCGAAGCCGCCCTGCTCGGCGCCGACGACGTCGCGTTGGCACGGCTCGACGAGCACCGGTTGCTGTGCGCGCACCGGCGCGGCCCCTTCGGGGTGGCCCACTGGAACGCCACGGTGCACAGCTGGATCTGCGAGGAGACGGGTCAGCCGCCGTGGTCGCAGTGGTACGCGGGACGGCCGCTGCTGGTGACGGCCAACGACTACGGCCTGCGCATCTACAACGGCGACACCGGTGTCACCGTGGCCGCCCCGGACGGTCTGCGTGCCGTCATCGCCGGCGCGACCGGTTTGCTGAGCTTCGCCACCGGCCGCCTCGGTGACGTCGAGACCATGCATGCCATGACCATCCACAAGAGCCAGGGCAGCCAGGTCGACGAGGTGACGGTGCTGATGCCGCCCGCGGAGTCGCGGCTGCTGACCCGGGAGTTGTTCTACACGGCGGTGACGCGCGCCAAGGCCAGGGTCCGGGTGGTGGGGTCGCAGGCTGCGGTGCGCGCTGCGGTCGGGCGCCGGGCGGTGCGGGCCACGGGACTGCGGCAGCGACTGGGGGGCTGACCCGGGCGGGGTGGCTGTTGAAACGTCGGCGGGTCCGCGCGCCGCGGCGATGATGCCCACCCGCTCCAGGTCGGCCGTCGAATCCGGGTTTTTTTCCTGCGTCCGGCCGGATCTCGGGGTTGCGCGGGGCGTCGTGTGCGCGAGAATCGGGGTCAGCATGGTCGACATGGTTGATGAGGGCGATGTGGCGCCGCCATCCCGGCGACGCCACATCGCGCGGCTCGCCGCGTTCGCGGGCTTTTTGCTGGCGCTGTTCTATCTCGTGGCCGTCGCGCGGGTCGTCGATGTGGGGCAGGTGCGCCACGCGGTCGCCGCGACGGGGGCGGCGGCGCCGGTGGCCTACGTGGTCGTCTCGGCGGTGCTCGGCGCGGTGTTCGTGCCGGGCCCGATTCTGGCCGCGGGCAGCGGGCTGTTGTTCGGGCCCGTCCTGGGCGTCTGCGTGACGTTGGGGGCCACGGTGGGCACCGCCGTGGTCGCCGGCTTCGTCGGCCGGCGCGCCGGCCGCAACAGCGCGCGGGCACTGCTCGGGGCGGAGCGCGCCGAGGTCATCGACGCGCTGATCGAACGGCGCGGCTTGTGGGCGGTCGTCGGCCAGCGCTTCGTTCCGGGCCTTTCCGACGCGCTCGCCTCCTACGCGTTCGGGGCGTTCGGGGTTCCGATGTGGCAGCTGGCGGTCGGTGCGCTGATCGGGTCGCTGCCCCGGGCGTTCGTCTACACCGTGCTGGGCGCCTCGATCGGGAAGCTGTCGTCGCCGTTGGCGTACTCGGCGATCGCGGTGTGGTGCGTCACCGCGATCGCCGGTGCGTTCGCCGCCCGGCGTGGCTTCCGGCATTGGCGCGGGCACACCGCCGGCGGCGCCCAGGACAGCGTCGCCGAAGCGGACCGCGAGGCGGGCGCGGGCTGAACAAACTGCGGCGCGGGGAAGCCGGGTGCGCTAACCCGCGGCCCGCTCCGCCGCGACGAACAGGTTTCCCGGCACCCGGTCCTCGACCTCCCTGGCGGGCCTGCGGCCGTAGCCGGCCATCAGCTCGTCGGACGGCGTCACCGTCACGCGCCAGCCGTGCCGGCCAAACCAGTCGCCGACGTCCTCGCGCTCCTCGAAGTACCACAGCTCGTCGGTTCTGGGGACCTCGCGCCGCGGGTCCACCTCGGCCAGCAGCGCGCGAACCCGGTCCATCCGCGCCCGGCGCTTCTCGCGGGCCCCCGGGTCCAGGAAGTTGCGCCCCAGCGCCTCCACGGCGACCCGGCTGCCGGCGACGGTGAGGCCCTGAACGCGCTCGAACAGCAGATCCTGGGCGGCGGCCGGCAAGTACGGCATCAGGCCCTCGGCCGACCAGGCGCTGGGCGCCGACGGGTCGAAACCCGCCTGCCGCAACGCCGCCGGCCAGTCGTGGCGCAGGTCCACCGCCACGGCGACGCGGTCGCAGCCGGGTTGCGCCCCGTGCTCGGCCAACGTCGACGCCTTGAACTCCAGCACCCGGGACTGGTCGAGCTCGTACACCGTGGTGCCGTCCGGCCAGGGCAGGCGCCACGACCGCGCGTCCAGGCCCGCCGCCAGGATCACCGCCTGGCGGATGCCCGCGCCGGTGGCGTCGAGAAAGAACTGGTCGAAAAAAGCTGTCCGGCAGGCCATGTAGTCGACCATCGCCTGCATCTGCAACGGCAACTCGGGCTCGGCCTCGACCAGCTCGGGTGGCAGCTGCGGGGCGGAGTGCCAGCTCCACACGCCGTCACCGACCGCGTCGAGGAAGACCTGGGCGAACGGGTCGCGGATCAGCGGGGTTGGGCTGCGGGTCTCCGCCGCGCGGGCCGCGGCCACACCCAAAGCCGTCGCCCCGACGCTCTCGGTGATCTCCCAGCTGTCGTTGTCGCTTCTCATGGTTTCGTCCCTCCGAGTGAGCATCCACGGTGTCCACAGCGAGCCTACGGCGGCGGCGCGCCGGAGACGGCCGCCCCGGGCTCACGGGGAAAGTGTCAGCTTTGCGGACGGTGAACTCCAGCACCCGCGGCTGGTCCATGTCGCTGGCGCACCGGTCTTTTACAGCCTACGCGTGCCATCGGAATCGTTGCGGCCCAGAGCCTTCGGGTGCACCGGCGGCTCGGGGGTCCGTCCAGCGGGCGCGGGCCGGTTCCCCAGGGCGCCCTGCCCCGGCAGTCCGGGGTGCGGGGCGGGTTAAGTTGACGCGGGGCACCCGCGCGTGCGGCGCCGATCCGAAGGACCTCAAGGGACACTGGGAGCATGCGAGTCGACGGGCGCGACATCGGCGTTTCCGGCAGCTTGCTGCAACCGCTGATCCGGCGGACCAACGACATCCTGCGTCTGGTTCTGGCCGCGGCGTTCCTTGTCGCCGTGATCGCGAGTTCGCTGATCACCCGGCCCGACTGGGTCTCGCTGGAGAGGTCCGTCTCGCGGATCGTCGGCGTGCTGTCGCCCGCGCAGTCCGACGCGGTCTACCTGGTGTACGGGTTCGTGATCGTGGCGCTGCCGTTCATGATCCTGATGGGCCTGATCGTCTCCCGGCAGTGGAAGCTGCTGGGCGCGTACGCGGGCGCCGGGATCGTCTCCGTCGTCCTGTTGTCGATCAGCAGCAACCACATCGCGGCACCCCGCTGGCACTTCGAGTTGTCCGACCGGCTCACCACGGTGCCCGCCCAGTTCCTCGACGATCCCCGGTGGATCGCGATGCTGGCGGCCGTGCTGACCGTGTCGGGCCCCTGGCTGCCGGCGCGCTGGCGGCACTGGTGGTGGGCGCTGCTGCTCGCCTTCGTGCCGATCCACCTCGTCATCAGCGCCATCGTGCCGGCCCGCTCGCTGCTGGGGCTGGCCGTCGGGTGGCTGGTCGGGGCGCTGGTCGTCCTTCTCGTCGGCACGCCCGCCCTCGAGGTGCCGCTGGACAGCGCGGTCCGGGCGATGGCCAGGCGCGGGTTCTTCGTTGCGCAGCTGACCGTGATCCGGCCGGCCGGCGCGGGACCGCTGGTCCTGCGGGCCGCGTCGGCGAATCCCGACTCGGCGGCGACGGCCTCGGCGGTGATGGAGTTGTACGGGCCCCATCAACGCAGCGGCGGCGCACTGCGCCAGATCTGGCGCAAGGTGCGGCTGCGTGACGACGAGACCGCGCCCCTGGTGGCCTCCATGCGCCGCGCCGTGGAACATCGCGCGCTGATGGCCATCGCCATCGGCGATGCGGGCCTGGCCAACACCTCCACGCTCGCCGTGGCGCCGTTGGCCAGGGACTGGATGTTGTACGCCCGCAATCCGGTTCGCGGTAGGCCGCTCGACGAGTGCGCGCACGAGGTCCCCGTCGCGCGGGTGTGGGAGGCGCTGCGCACGCTGCACGACCACCAGATCTCCCACGGGGACCTGCGTGGCCACGAGATCACGGCCGCCGACGGCGCGGTGCTGTTCGGCGGCTTCGGCATCGCCGAGTACGGCGCCACCGACGCGCAGTTCCAATCCGACCTCGCCCAACTCCTGGTGACGACGACGGCGCTGTACGGTGCGGTCGGCGCGGTCGGCGCGGCGATCGACGCGTTCGGCAGGGACGCCATCCTGACCGCCTCCCGCCGGCTCACCAAAATCGCTGTGCCCAAACGGCTCCGCAAGTCGCTGCCGAATTCGGGCGCCGTCATCTCCAGCGCCCGCGCCGAGGTCAAACGGCAGACGGGCGCCGACGAGATCAAAGCCGAAACCATCACCCGGTTCACCCGCGGCCAGATCATCCAGCTGGTGCTGTTCGGGGCGCTCGTCTACGTCGCCTATCCCTTCATCAGCACCGTGCCGACGTTCTTCTCCGAGCTGAGAACGGCGAACTGGTGGTGGGCGCTGCTGGGGCTGCTGATATCGGCGCTGACCTACGTGGGCGCGGCGGCCGCCCTGTGGGCGAGCGCCGACGAATCGGTGAACTTCTGGCAGCTGTCGGTGGCGCAGGTGGCCAGCACGTTCGCCGCGACCACCACGCCCGCCGGCGTCGGCGGACTGGCGCTGAGCACCCGGTACTTGCGGAAGGGGGGAGGGCTGTCGGCGGTGCGAGCCACCACGGCGGTGGCGCTGCAGCAATCGGTGCAGGTGATCATGCACCTGGTGCTGCTGATCTTGTTCAGCACCCTGGCCGGCGCGTCGACGGACCTTTCCCACTTCGTCCCGACCGCCACCGTGCTGTACCTGATCGCGGGCGTGGCGCTGGGCATCGTCGGCACGTTCCTGTTCGTGCCCAGGCTGCGGCGCTGGCTGTCGACGGACGTGCGCCCGAGGCTGCAGGAGCTGGGCGGCGACCTGGTCGAGGTCGCCCGCGAACCCAAACGCCTGGCGTTGATCGTACTTGGCTGTGCCGGAACGACACTCGGGGCCGCGCTGGCGCTGTGGGCCAGCACCGATGCCTTCGGCGGCGGCGTGTCCTTTGTCAGCGTCACGGTGGTGACGATGGTCGGCGGAACGCTGGCCTCCGCGGCCCCTACCCCCGGCGGCGTCGGCGCGGTGGAGGCGGCGCTGATCGGTGGCCTGGCCGCGTTCGGCGTGCCCGCGGCCATCGGCGTGCCGTCGGTGCTGCTGTACCGGGTGCTCACCTGCTGGCTGCCGGTGTTCGTCGGCTGGCCGGTGATGCGCTGGCTGACGAAAAACCAGCTGATCTGAGGGGCCGTCAGGACGGACCGCATACCTATTCGGGGCCGGCGGCCACCACCAGCACCATCGAGCGCCGCACGCTGCCGCCGACCGTGGTGGTGAGGAAGACCGGGTAATAGTCCTCGGGCACCGACGGCGTCAGGGTGATCGCGACGCTGGCGGTGGCCGACCCGTCGGGGCCGAACTCCCCGAACGACCGTGACGGTGCGATCCCCGGCTGCGGCGAGACGCCGGTGACGGTGTAGTCGCCGGGACCGTCGGTCATGCGCTGCAGGTCGACTTTCACCGTGCCCGTTCCGCCGGGCGGGATCGTGACGGCCGGCCGCGGGACGTTGACCGTCACCGCCGAAGCACCCGCACCGAATGACGGTCCGGCGCTGGATTCGCTTGTCCCCCAGCGCTTATCGGGATATCTGGCGAGCGAGAACGCCAGGTCCCCACCGGTCCGGACGATCGATTCCGGAAGAAACGTGTGGTCGGTGGGCCGGCCGTGAACGCTCAGGCCGCTGATGTACCTCGGGTGTCCGGGCCCGGAGGCGCCCGGGGCGGTCATCCGGATGGACCGGCCTCCCGGGAGCCCGATCACGACCCGGTCGAACAGCGGCGCGCCCACGCTGAGCACCGGCACCGCCGGGATGCCCGGATACAGGCCGAGCGCGGCCCACACGTACCAGCTGGACAGCGCGCCGAGGTCGTCGTTGCCCGGCTCGCCGTCGGGCGTCGGCCCGTACAGCCCGCGCACCCGGTCCACCGTGAGCTGGGTCTTCCACGGCTGGCCGACGTAGTTGTACAGCCACGGCACGCCGAAGCTCGGCTCGTTGCCGGCCCACAGGTTCGGCTCGTTGGGGCCCTCGTTGAGCTTCCTGGTGAACCGGTCGAGCCGGCCGGCCACCCTGTTCCGTCCGCCGAGCGCGGTCACCAGGCCGGCGACGTTGTGCGGCACCGACCAGACGTACTGTTCGGCGTTGCCCTCGTCGTAGCCGTCTTGGCCGAAACCCCCGGAGTCGACGAATCCCGGTCCGCCGCTGAAGAATCCCATCGGGCTGCGGGGCGAGATGTAGCGGGTGCTGGGATTGAACAGGTTCTGCCAGTACTGCGACCGGGCCTCGAACTCGGCGGCGGTCGCGGTGTCGCCGAGCGCGTCGGCGAATCGGGAGATGGCGAAGTCGTCGATCGACCATTCCAGCGTGATCGAGGCGTCGGCGATGCGGCCGCCGGTGCGGAATTCCAGGGTGAACGGCGCGTACCGCAGCGCCTGGTAGGTGGCGATGCCCGGCCGCTCCACGTAACCGTTGAGCCCCACTCCCCCTGTGGTCGCCGCGTGCACCATGTAGCGCAACGCCGTTCGGCGGTCGAAGTTCGCGCCGCCGTAGGCGTACAGGTTCGCGATGAGGGGCACGACGCTGTCCCCGGTCATCTCCCCGGTCGCGGAATTGGCCAGCGCCCAGCGCGGCAGCGCCCCGCTCTGCGTGGCGTCGTTGACCAGCGATTGGGCCATGTCGCCGGCCCGCTGCGGGAAAAGCAGCGCCTGCAGGGCCGCCAGGCAGCGGTAGGTGTCCCAGTCGGAGAAGTTCGCGTACTGGGTGTGCCCGTCGGGCACGGTATGGATGGCGCCGTCGAAGCCGAGGTAGCGTCCGTCGGCGTCGTTGAAGGTATTGGGGTGCAGCAGCGAGTGGTACAGCGCGGTGTAGAAGGTCTCCAGGTTGCCGGTGTTGTTGCCGGCCACGGCGATTCGGGACAGGGTGGCATTCCATTGCGCCGCGGCGGCGGCGCGGATGCCCTCGAAGCCGGCCCCGTTCTCGGCTTCCAGGTTCGCCCTGGCCCCGTCGATGCTGACGTAGGAGATCGCCGTGTGCACCTCGATCTGCGAGCCGGACGGGAACTCCACGTATCCCCCGCTGTAGGGCGACGCCGCGCCGCGGGCGCCGGCATAGATCCAGTAGCCGTCCCAGGTGCCGTAGGAGGTGAACGGCCGGTCGAATTTCATCGCGAAATACACGGTGTAGGTGTTGGGTTTGCCGCAGAATCCGCCGCTGGTCGCCCACCCCGTGATCGTGGTGTTGTCCGCACCGATCCGGATGGCCGCGCGGGAGTTGCCGGCCAGCGACGCGCCGGAGCGTACGTGGAACAACGCGGGCCGGCCGTTGTGCGGGTAGCTGAACCGGCCGACGCCGGTGCGGGTGGTGGCGGTCAGCTCGGCGCTCACCCCGGTGTCGGGGAACCGCACCCGGTAGTAGCCCGGCTCGCCCACCTCGGTGTCGTCGTGGGCGATCGTCTCCCAGGCGTTCCACGGCTGCGAGCCGAGTGCGGTGGTGGTCGGCAACATCGAGATGTCACCGAAGGCGGCGCAGCCGACCGACGCGTGGGTCATGCTGAACCCGGTGGAGCGCGGGTTGTCGTAGCTGTAGCCGGCGTAGTTGTCGACAGTGTCCGGCGAGTACTGCACCATGCCGAACGGCACCGCCGGGCCGGGGAAGTTGTTGATCTCGCCGACGGTCTCGCCCCCGGTTCCGGTGCCGATCAGGGTGTCGACGTAGTCGGCGGGATTCGCGACGAGCTTGGGCTCCCCCTCGTATGCGGTGGGCGGCGCGGCCGCGACGAACGTCAGGAACACCACCGTCGCCATCAGCAGCGCGAGGAGGGCGCTTGGTGACCGCATAGCTGTTCCTTACTGCATGGCGGCCGCTTCGCGCGGCCGTTTCGCGTGGCCGTGTCATCAGGCGTGCGCGCACCGCCGATGATCGGACCGCCGAACCGGGGGGGGCGCCGCGGCTCAGGGGGTGGCGCAGTCGGCGTGGCCGTCGGCCTTGGCCGCCCGCAGGTGCGCCGTGAGCAGATCCTGGTCGAACCGCGCGCGTGCCCCGATCAGCGTCTCGCTCAACCCGCAGAAGTCCGTGGCGATCTGCGCGGCGAGGAGCCCCAGCTTGATGTTGTGCACCTGGGACAGCGATTTGAGCACGTTGAACGCGGCGGCGTCGTCGATGCCGTAGATCACCATCAGCATGCCTTTGGTCTGCTCGATCACGCTGCGGCGCTCGGTGATCCTGGCGACCTGCCGGGTGATCGCGTCCTCGCTGGGCGCGGGCGCCGGCGCGACGTCGATGTAGAACCCGCGGTTGCCGATGACGTCACCGTCCTCGTCGCGGATCCGATCCCCCACGACGACGACGTCGTGGACGGTCCCGCCCGTGTCGACGATGCGGTGCCGAATGCTGAAAGTCGTGCGGCGGTGGTTGACCAGGTCGTCGATGCTCGCCGCCACCCGCTCGCGATCGTCGGGATGCTTGTGCGAGAGCACCAGCTCGGTGGTCGGGGTCACGCTTCCGGGTTCGTAGCCGTGGATCCGGAGCACCTCGTCGGACCATTCCCAGCGTCGGTCCTCGAAGAAAAACTGGTACCAGCCCACCCGCCACGGAGCCCCGCCCGCCAGGGCCTCCTCGACGGCCTCCCCCCGGCTGTCCAGATCCCAGGTCATCGCGGGGCCTTTCCGGCGGGCAGTGCTGCCCGATGCCACCGTTCGACCTGCTCACGGGCGGTCCGCGGCACGTCGGCGACGGCGCGGACGGTCACGGGCATATCCGTTACGTTACAGGTCTGACTGTGCGTGGCGGGTGGGCAATTCTGCCGCGGAGCCGGTCGGGAAGGCGGGCCGGATCCGCCCGGCGGGTCCGCTCACCTGCCCGGCCCCGCGCCCGCGGCCGCGCGGGTGCGGGCGATCAGCGGCTCGCCGAACCCCGCGCCGCGCACCTCCCGGCGCACCGCCTCACCCACCGCTTCCGCCCGCCCGGCCGGCGCCAACGCGATCACCGACCCGCCGAAACCGCCACCGGTCATCCGCGCGCCCAGGGCGCCCGCGCGCAGGGCGGCGTCGGCGATCAGGTCGATGTGCGCGGTGGTGATCCCGAAGTCGTCACGCATGGACGCGTGCGACGCGGTGAACATCCGGCCCGCCTCGGCGAAGTCGCAATCACGCAGCGCCGCGACGCAATCGAGCACCCGAAGATTCTCGGTCAGCACATGACGGGCACGGCGCGCGTCGACCGGGTCGCCCACCGCGGCCACCACCGAGGGCCCGCGTTCCTGGGCCTCGCGCAGCGTCGGCACCCCGAGGTCGGCGGCCGCGCGCTCGCACGACGCGCGCCGCGCCGCATAGTCGCCACCGGCGTGTCGGTGCCGGGCGCGGGAGTCGATGACCAGCAGCGCGACGCCCGCGGCGTCGGGATCGAAGGTCACCGGCGCGACGGTGAGCTCCCGGAAGTCGATCAACAGCGCCGTGGCCGGCGCCCCGAGGAGCGAGGCCAGCTGGTCGAGCAGCCCGGTGGGAGCGCCGACGTAGTCGTTCTCGGCGCGCTGGGCCAGACGGGCCCGCTCGAGGGGCGCGATGCGCAGACCCGCCGCCGACGCGATCGCGCCCAGCACCGCGCATTCCAGCGCCGCCGAGGAGGACAGGCCCGAGCCCATCTCCACCTCGCTGGTGATCGCCATCGCGCCGCCGGGCACCGGATGTCCGGCCCGGCGCAGCGCCCACACCACCCCGGCCACATAGGCGGCCCAACCGGTCACGTCACCGGGAACGGTGCCGAGCGCGATGCGCGCCGAGCCCTCGCCGCGGTCGCTGGCCACGGCGATCTCGTCGCCGCCGTCGGGGGTGAACGTCACCACGGTGCGCTGCGGCAGCGCGATCGGCAGCGCGAAGCCCAGGTTGTAGTCGGTGTGCTCGCCGATCAGGTTGATGCGCCCGGGCGCGGCGTAGCGGACCGTCACCGCAGCTCCCGCAGCCGCCGGGCGACATCTTCGGGCGTGACATCGCCGATGAACGCGTCCATCGCCGATTCGGAGGCCGCCAGGTACTTCAGCTTGGTGGCGCTGCGGCGGATCGACATCAACTCGACGTGGAAGTAGCCGTCGGCCTGCGCCTCGCTGTCAGTGTACTGGTGCAGCGCCGAGATGTAGGGCAGCGGAGCCGCGTACATGCGGTCGAACCGTTTCAGCACGTCGAGGTAGATGCGGGCGAACCCGTCGAGTTCGTCCGCGCCGAGTTCGACGACGTTGCGGACGAACCGGTTCGGGTAGATGTGCACCTCCACCGGCCAGCGCGCCGCGAACGGCACGAACGCCGTGAACAGGTCGGTGCGCGCCACGACGCGGCTGCCGTCGGCGACCTCGCGGGCCAGCAGGTCGGCGAAGAGGTTGCCGCCGTGGCGCAGCCGGTGTTCGCGCGCCTGCGCCAGCATGGTGGCGGTCCGCGGGGTCAGGTAGGGGTAGCCGTAGATCTGACCGTGCGGATGGGTCAGCGTCACCCCGATCTCCTCGCCGCGGTTCTCGAAGCAGAACACCTGCTCGATGCCCGCCGCGGCCGTCAGGTCGGCGGTGCGATGCCGCCACGCCTCCACGACCAGCCGCGCGTGCGCCGGCTCCAGTTCGGCGAACGATCCCGTGTGCGCGCTGGAAAAGCAGACCACCTCGCAGCGGCCATGCCCGGGGGCGGACACGAAGCCGTCGCCGGGCACCGGCGCGGCCCGGCCGGCACCGGACAGGCTGGGGAACCGGTTCTCGAAGACCACGACGTCGTAGTCGGGGGCGGGCACCTCGCTGGTCAGCCCGGTGGGGCCCGGACACAGCGGGCACTGGTCGGGGGGCGGCTTGTAGGTGCGGTCCTGGCGCCGCGCCGCCACGATCACCCACTGCCCGGTCGTGCGGTCATACCGCAGCTGCGACTGGTCCGGGTCGCGCCCGGGCAGCGGCCTGCGGTCGGCGACGGGCGCCGGGCGGTGCCCGGGCAGCGCGAAGAACAGCAGGTCACGGCCATCGGCCAGCTTCGCCCGGGTCGGCGCCATGGTCTCGAAGGGTAGCTTGGTCGCCGCGGCGCAGCTGCGGGTAATGCAGGTGGGTCGGCGAGATGAGAGGCGGTCGGGGAGATCACTGGTCTTTACGAGGGCGCCCGCACCTGGGCGATCGGCTCGGATCCCGGATTGTTGCGGTTGCGGATGGCCAGCCGGACGACGGCCGCGCTGGCCTGCTCCCTGGTCGTGCTTTTCCTGCTCACGAGGGCGACGGGACAGCCCCTGACCGTCGCGCTGCTCGGGGTCGTGATCACCATGGTCGCGTCCCGGTCCGTCGACGAACCCGACCCGCGCCGGCAGCGGATCACGATGGGACTGCTGCCGGTGCCCGCCGCGCTCGCCATCGCCGCCGCGGCGCTGCTCGCCCCGCACCGGGTCGCCGGCGACGCCGCCTTCGTGGTGGTCGTGTTCGGCGCGGTGTACGTCCGCCGCTTCGGCGCGCGCGGCAGGGCGCTCGGCATGGTCGCGTTCATGTCGTATTTCTTCAGCCTGTACCTGCGGGCCCGGATCGCGGAGTTGCCCTGGATGATCGGGGCGGTCGCGGTGGGAACGGTGTGCACGTACGTGATCGGCACCTACGTCCTGCCGGACCGGCCGGAACGGGTGCTGCGCGCGACCGTTCGGGCCTTGCGGGCGCGGATGGCGATCGTTGTCGACACCACCGCCGACGCGGTCCGCACCGGCCGGTTCGACGAGCGGCGGCGGCGGCGCATGCGGGCCCGCACGATCCGGCTCAACGAGACCGCGCTGCTGGTGCAGAGCCAGATCGAAGACAAGGCCGAACCCGCCATGCGGTGGCTCGGGGTCGCCGGCGGGCAGCTGGCCCCGTGGCTGTTCGACGCCGAACTGGCCATCGAATGGGTCGCCACCGCCGGCCGGAAAGCCGCCGACGTGTCCACCGAAATACCCGGGCCGACCCGCGACGAGCTCGTCGGGACGCTCACCCAGCTGGCGCGGGCCATCCGCTCACCGCAGTCCGACGGCCTCCGGGGGGCAGGGGAACGCGCCCAGCGGCTGCTGGACCGGCGGCCGGTGCCCGCCGGGGCGTCCGGGACCCCCGGACCCGCCGGGGCCGCCGACGCCGCCGTGCGCCGTCTCGCCCTGGCGATCGCCAACGCCGCGAACGCGAGCGCCGAGGTCCGCGCGATCGTCGAACGCGCCGCCGCAGGCGGCGCCCCCGCGCCGGAATCCGGCGGCCCGGAGGCCGCAGCCCCCGACGCCGCAGCGCGCTCCGGCCTGCGGCCGACCACGCGGCAGGCCATCCAGGTGTCCGTCGCCGCGTCGCTGGCCATCGTCACCGGCGAGTTGGTGTCCCCGCTGCGCTGGTATTGGGCGGTGATCGCGGCGTTCGTGATCTTCGCCGGCACCAGCTCCTGGGGGGAAACCCTGACCAAGGGCTGGCAGCGGGTGCTGGGCACCGTGCTGGGCGTGCCGTGCGGCATGCTGGTGGCCACCCTGGCGTCCGGGGACACCGTCGTCTCGGTCGTGCTCATCTTCGTGTGCCTGTTCTGCGCGTTCTACTTCATGACGGTCACCTACAGCCTGATGATCTTCTGGATCACCACGATGCTGGCGCTGCTCTACGGCCTGCTCGGCGAATTCAGCGTCGACGTCCTGCTGCTGCGCATCGAGGAGACCGCGATCGGTGCCGTCATCGGCGTCGGGGTGGCCATCCTGGTACTGCCGACCAACACCCGCACCGCCATCCGCGACGACGCCCGCGCATTCTTGACGACGCTGTCGGAGCTGATCGAGGCCTCCGCCGCGACCATGTGCGGCGCCGCCGCCGTGCGCCCGACCGAGCGGGCGCGCCGGCTCGACCGGGATCTGCAACAGTTCCGGACCACCTCCAAGCCGCTCCTGGTCGGGGTCGCCGGGTTTGCCGGGCGCCGCAGCATCCGCCGCGCGCTGCAACTGTTCACGGCGTGCGATCACTTCGGCAGGTCCCTGGCGCGCAGCGCCGCGCAGGTCGCGGCTCCCGACGGGTCGCCGGCACCGGCCGCCGTGCTCGTCGCGGCCCTCGCGTCGGCCGCCGCCCAGACCCGGCGCAACATCGACGCGCTGATCGCCGTCCTCGACGGAGCCCGCGCCGCCACCATCGTGTCGGCGACCGAAGCGCTCGACACCACGCTGGCCGGGCAACGGGACGCCGGGTCGCCGCCGCGGCCCGACACCCGCCGATTCCTCACCGCGGTGCATTCGCTGCGCCAGATCGAACGGCTCGTCGCCACCTTGGCCGCCGATCTCGGCGCCGGCGACGGCGCCCCGGGCTGACCCCGATCAGTCACCGACCCGTTGCTGGTGCAGCGCCCGCCGGGCCGATTCGGCGCTGCGCTCGGCTCGGGCGAGCAGCCCGGCACGCGCCCGCGGCCCCCAGAATGCCTCGGCGGCCAGCACGGCGGCGAACAGCCACGACAGGGCGGCGATCCGGGTCGTGCCGTAACGGGTGTCGAGCACGGCCAGGGCCAGCATCGTCGCGGCGAGCAGCCACACCAGCCACTGCCGGCTGCGGGCCTGGTCCCCGCACGCCCGCAGGCCGTCGACGTACCCGAGGGCCGCGGGCACGAGTCGCCCCTGGTCGACGACCCGGCCGCGGCGCACCGCACGAACCACCGCGACGCGCTCGTCGGCGCTCAGGCCCTCGGCGGCCGGCCACAGCCTGCACATCCGGCGGGCCGTCACGGTCCCCGCGCACGCCCCGGTCGCGATCAGCGCGGCGACCGCGCCCGCGACCAGACCGGACTCGGCCAACACCAGCGCGCCCACGACGCCGCCGGCCGGGATCCCCGTCGAGAACGCCCGCCGCACGGCGCCTCCGCGCCACATCCACGCTGGGATCAAAAGCACACCGCGATTGTCGCGGCCCCACGTCCGCCGTTTTCCACCGGGCCGCCCGTTGCGGGTCCAACCTGGTCGACCCCGAATTCGCCGACCACGACTCGCTGACGTCGGCAGGCGAATTGACTTGGTATGCAATGCAATTGGCGGTGCGCAAGCGCGAGGGCCGCAACCGCCTCGCAGTACCCGGCTTGCGGATCACGCCCGCGGCTGCGGGCTGCCCACGTCGCGGTGCTCGCCGGCTCCGACGAAGTCCTCGATCAGCTCGACCACCTCGCGCGGCGCCTCCACCTGGGGGAAGTGACCGACGTCGGGCAGCACCTCGAGCCGGCTGTCCGTGCGCGCCTCGTGCGCGGCGTAGGCGTGAGCGACGGGGATGATGCCGTCGCGCTCGCCCCAGATCGCCATCACGGGCAGCTCCTCGCGCAGTCGCAGCCGGTTGAGCGCGCTGACCGCCTGCCCGCGGTAGTCGACCACGGATCGCAGCGTCCGCAGGAACGACTGCCGTGTCTCCCGATCCGACAGGGACGAGTAGGCGCTCCACAACTCGGCACCGCGCGGCGACTGGACGCCGGCGCCGCGCATCCAGGACCTGAGCCTGTTGCCGGCGGCGAGGAGCGGCGCCGGCGCGATGACCGGTAGCACCAGCTCCGCCCCGGGCGCCGAGAGCAGCCGCAGCACCAGCCCGACGTCGGGGCCGAGGCCGCCGCTGCTGACCAGGATCAACCGCTTGGCGTAGTCGGGGTGCTGGTAGACGAACTGCATCGCGACACCACCGCCCAGCGAGTGCCCGACCAGGGTGGCCTGGCTGACCCCGAGCTCGTCGAGCAGGTCGCGAAGCCAGACCGCGAACGCACCCAGCGAGTAGTCCCCGCGGGGTTTGGCCGACGCGCCGTGGCCCAGCAGGTCCGGTGCGATCACCCGGAATTTCTTCGACAGCTGCGGTATCACCGAACGCCAGGTCTCCGAACTGCCCGCCATACCATGGATGAGCAGCAGGATCTCGCCGTCGCCCGCGTCGCGGTAGGCGACGCGGTCGCCGTGCAACTCGAGGAACTTCAACTGATTCATCCCTCCGGTGTACCCCCGAGCCCGTCGACTCGGCGATGATCTACACCATGACCGAACCGGTTGCCGCGCGCGTGGCCGTCTACCTCGACTTCGACAACATCGTGATCTCCCGCTACGACCAGGTTCACGGCCGCAACTCGTTCCAGCGGGACAAGGCCAGGGGGCTCGATCCCGACCGGCAGGCCCGCGCCACGGTCGACGTCGCGGCGATCCTGGACTTCGCGTCCTCGTTCGGGACGCTGGTGCTGACCCGCGCCTACGCCGACTGGTCGGCCGACGTCAACGCCGGCTACCGCGGACAGCTGGTCGCCCGCGCGGTCGACCTGGTGCAGCTGTTCCCCGCCGCGGCCTACGGCAAGAACGGCGCCGACATCCGGCTGGCCGTCGACGCCGTCGAGGACATGTTCCGGCTGCCCGACCTGACCCACGTGGTGATCGTGGCCGGCGACTCCGACTACATCCCGCTGGCGCAGCGCTGCAAGCGGCTGGGCCGCTACGTGGTGGGCATCGGGGTGGCCGGCGCGTCCAGCCGCGCGCTGGCCGCGGCCTGCGACGACTTCGTCATCTACGACGCGCTCCCCGGGGTCCCGGCCCTGGAACCGGCACCCGCGCCGGCCGAGGCGGGCACGGAGAAAGCCCCGCCGAAGGGGCGGCGCGGACGCGCCCAGGCGGCCCAGCCCGAGGAGCCGGAGCCGCCCGACCCGCAGGCCGCCGCCACGGCGCTGTTGACGCGGGCGCTGCAGATCGGGCTGGAGAAAGACGACGTCGACTGGCTGCACAACTCCGCGGTGAAGGCGCAGATGAAGCGGATGGATCCCTCGTTCAGCGAGAAGTCGCTGGGTTTCCGGTCGTTCAGCGACTTCCTGCGTTCGCGCTCGGACGTCGTTGAACTGGACGAGACTTCAACGACCCGCATGGTGCGGCTGCGCGTCGACCAGTGACCACTGCGACCGGTTGGCCGCGCCGGCCGCCCGTCTCATCCTGCGCCGCGTCGGCGAGCGGCGACTGCCAGGAGATCGTGCTCGTGCCGGATCAGGACGGCCACTATCCCGGCCCCGGGTTCTGGAGCTCAGGCCCAGCCGAACGCCTGGGGCACCATGTACAGCCCGAAGGCGATCACCACCAGGCACAGGGCACGGGTGACGTGTTTGTAGAGCCCGCGCATCCGCCACTGCTCGGGTAGGGCCCGGGCCTCCAGCGCGAGCAGCAGACCCAGCACGATGGGCAGCAGCAGGGCGTTCATCACCTCGACGTCCACGGCCAGGTTGACCAGGTCGACGCTGCCGAGCACGAGCACCGCGCCGACGATGTGGGCGAGCGCGTAGGTGATGTAGAACTTGGCGGTGGCGCGGTTGGGCCGCTCGTTGAGCGTGTGGTGCCAGCCGAACACCTCCGAGAGCCCCCACGCGCCGGCCAGCGACGCGACGATCGCGGCGACCAGTGCGGCGCCCAGCATTCCCAGTCCGAACAGAACGGTGCCGCCGACGTGCCCCAGGTAGGGGGTCAGCGCGTGCGAGATCTGGCCGACGGTCTGCAGCGTCGCCTCGCCGTTCTGCGTCCCGAGCGTCGCGGCGACGGCGACCACCACCGCGATCATGATCAGCTGGGTCAGCACCGCGCCGAAGGCGGTGTCGTAGCGGGCCTGGCGGAGCGCGGCCACCGACAGGCGCTTGTCCACCACCGCCCCCTGCTGATAGAAGATCATCCACGGCATGATCACCGCACCGACGTTGGCCGCGACCAGCAGCAGATACGAGGGGTCGCCCAGCGGCATGGACGTCAGTCCGTGCGCCACCGCGTTGGGGTCGGGGCGGGACATGACCATGGCGACCAGGAACGCCAGTTCGGCCGCCCCGAGCACGATTCCGACGCGTTCGACGCGCCGGTAGCTGCCGGTGAGCGCGAGCGCCAGCAGCGCCACCGTGGCGATCGGGATGCTCACCCACTTGGAAACGCCGAACAGTTCGCCGACCCCGGCGACGCCGGCGAACTCCGTCAGCAGCGCCCCGATCGCCGAGGCGAACAAGGTGAACGCCGAGACCCACGCCCAGCCGCGGCCGAAGCGTTCCCTGATGAGCGCGCCGTGTCCCCGCCCGGTGACGATGCCCAGCCGCACTGTCATTTCCTGAACGACGTAGAGGATCGGCATCAAAACAAGCTGCGGCAACACCATGCGGTAACCCCAGCGATCGCCGGACTGGGCCGCCGTGATCAGCGAGCCCGCGTCGGTGTCGGCGAACATCACCACCAGGCCCGGGCCCCACACCGACAGCACCGCCCACCGCAGCCACCGCAGACGACGACGGATCGGGGCCGGTGACCGGTCGTCGCGCTCGTGGGCCACCGGCGTGGTGGTGTCGGTCAACTCTTGGACTCACCCTCTCGTGCAGCGGCAAGCGTGCAAAGCCGTAAAAGCGCATCAACCCCGCCGCACCCGACGGGCGGGCTTCCTCGACCGTACGGTATCGATTCGGTTCCGGCCGAGTCCGCAAGCCTCGGCCCCGCAGCCGGCCCGCACAAGGGTCAGATGCGGGACAGTGCGGCGAGGAACAGGATGGCCATCCCGGCGGCCATGGCGGCCTGGGCGAGGCTTCCCAGGGATTTCAGGCGGGTGGTGCCGATGTCGGTGAGGCAGCGCAGCGTCCAGAAAAGCGTTGCGGCCCCGAAGATCAGCGCACCGAGCCAGTTCATCACCGTGATCCAGACGGCGGCCGGGAGACCGTCCATGGCGGCATACATCCAGGCCGTCGCCAGCATCATCAGGGCGTCGTATCCGGTCGACCGCCGCTGGCCGGGGGTGCGGGCGGCAACGAGGGGCATCGTCGCGAACCACACCGCCGCCAGCAGGAAAAGCACCGCGAGCGCCGTCGCCGGGGCGCGCATGCTCCACGGCCAGGCCATCGCCGCCATCGCGACTGCCATCAGCACGTGCAAACCGTGGCTGACGACCATCGGCCATGGCCGGCGTCGGGCGAGGATCGGCAGGGCGCATTCGACAGCGCCCAGCGCGAACAATCCCGTGACGGCCCACCGCAGCAGGACGCCGTGGATCATGCGGTCGCGGGCCGGCCGGGCAGGGCTTTCATCTCGCCGGCACGGGTCGTGTCGCGGCCGAAGTGGCGCAGCCGCAGCGAGTTGGTGACCACGCTGACCGAGGACAGGCCCATCGCCGCGCCCGCCACGACGGGGTTGAGCACCCCGAATGCGGCCAGCGGGATCGCGGCGGTGTTGTAGCCGAAGGCCCAGCCCAGGTTTTGGTGGATCGTGCGCAGCGTCTGCCGCGAGAGTTGCAGGGAGCGCACCACACCGTCGAGCCGGTCGGACATCAGCGTGATGTCGGAGGCCTCGATGGCCACGTCGGTGCCGGTGCCGATCGCGATGCCCAGGTCGGCCTGCACCAGCGCCGGGGCGTCGTTGACGCCGTCGCCGACCATGGCGACCAGCCTGCCCTCGTCCTGGAGGCGGCGGATCTCGTCGACCTTGTCTTCGGGCAACACCTCGGCCAGCACCCGGTCGATGCCGACCTGCTCGGCGATCGCGGCCGCGGTGCGGGCGTTGTCGCCGGTGATCATGACGACCTGTAACCCCATCTCGTGCAGCCGGCGCACCACCGCGACGGCATCGTCTTTGATCGTGTCGGCCACCGCCAGCACACCCACCACCCGGTCGTCGCGGCCGACGAACACGGCGGTGCGGCCCTGTGCTTCGAGGTCGGCGGCCGCGGTCGCGAGCTGGTCGGTCAGGCGCAGGCCGTTTTCCTCGACCAGCTTGCGCCGCCCGACCAGCACGGGCCGGCCGTCGACGTCGGCGCGCACGCCGTGGCCGGCCAGGTTGGTGAACGCCGCCGCGGCCGGGACGGCGAGGCCGCGCTCGCGGGCGCCCGCGACGATGGCCGCGCCGATGGGGTGCTCGGAGCCCGATTCGACCGCGGCGGCGAGCTGGAGCACCAGATCGCCCCTGTGCCGCTTGTCGGCGACGACGTCGGTGAGCCGCATCTGGCCGCGGGTCAGGGTGCCGGTCTTGTCGAACACGACGGTGTCGATCCTCTTCGAGGCTTCCAGCACCTCCCCGCCCTTGACCAGGATCCCCATCTCCGCGCCGCGGCCGGTGCCGGCGATGATTGCGGTCGGGGTGGCCAGGCCCAGTGCGCACGGGCAGGCGATGATCAGCACCGAGACCGCCGCGGTCATGCCCGCGACCGGGTTGGCCGTCAGCAGCGTCCACCCGGCGAAGGTCAGCGCGGCCACCGCCAGCACGGCGGGGACGAACACCGCCGACACCCGGTCGGCCAACCGCTGCACCGGGGCCTTGCCGCCCTGGGCCTGCTCGACCAGGCGCACGATCTGGGCCAGCGCGGTGTCGGCGCCCACGGCGGTGGCGCGCACGGTCAACAACCCGTCGGTGTTGACGGTGGCCCCGGCCACCCGGTCGCCCACCGTCTTCTCGGCCGGCATCGACTCGCCGGTCAGCATCGACTCGTCCACCGCGGCACGCCCGTCGACGATCTCGCCGTCGACGGGGATTTTCTCGCCGGGCCGCACCCGCATCAGGTCGCCGACCTGAACCCGCTCCACCGGCACGAGCACCTCGTGGCCGTCGACGAGCAGGCAGGCTTCCCTGGCGCCCATCTCCAGCAGCGTGCTGATCGCCTCGCGGGTCTTGCCGGTGGCCCGGGCCTCGAAATAGCGGCCCAGCACCACGAACGCGATGATCAACGCGGCGGTGTCGAAGAACAGCGGCCCGCCGGCGAACAGCTGATAGGTGGAGTAGGCGAACGCGGTCAGCGTGCCCAGGCTGATCAGGGTGTCCATGCCCGCGGACCCGGCCCGCGCCTGCCGCACGGCTCCCACCAGGAACGGCCAGCCTGCCACGAACTGCACCGGCACCGTCGCGGCAAAGGCCAGCCACCCCGCCCACGCGCCGCCGAACAGCATCGGCGCCGCCATCGACACCAGACCCAACGGCACGGCCAGCCACACCCGGCGCAACCAGGTGCGCTGCTCGCCTTTCGCATCGGCGGCCGGCGCCCCGTGGCACGACGGCGCCGGCTGATGACAGCTACTTCCACCGGCGGCCTGCGCGCTGCCGGCATCGGACGACAAGCCCAGCGCGCGCAGGATCCCGCCGGCGATCCGCGCCAGCACCCCGGTTTCGCCCACGCTCGCCGAATACGGGGCGCGGGCGGGCACCGACGCTGCGGGCACGTCCCGGGCCCGCCCGATCGCCGCCAGCACCGCGGCGATGTCGCAGTCGTCGGGCAGGTACCAGATCACCACCGATCCCGTTCGGGGATAGGCCTGCACCGCGCGTACCCCGGCCACCTCGGCGACCGTCTCCTCGATCGCCACCGCCAGGGCCGCGTCCATCCCAAACCCGCTGGCGCGCACGCGCATCCGCCCGCCCCCTTGGGAGACGACCTGCAACGTGACGCCGGCTGAAGCGGTGGGCGCCGTGTCAGTGGCAGGCTCAGTGGCATGCATTGTGGTTGCCCTCGTGGGTCGAGGTGGCGGGCGAGTCCGCCGGTGCGGGAACTCGTTCCCCGACGCGCTCGGCCGCCTCGGCGAGCACGTCGGCCGTCGCCAGACGCGCCCTCTCGGCGGCCTCCCTGGTCATGCGTTCGGTGGCGCGCGCGCCGCGCAGACCCGCCGCGGCGGCGCTGACCGTCATCGTGCGCCACGGCGCCTTCGCCAAGACTTCGTACGCCGCGGCACCCACCACACCGGTCACCAGCGTGGGCACCGCTCTCCCGACCAATCCGTGCCAAACCATCCCGGCCACATCCCTTCTGTCGTCGACGATCACTGCCGCGGGCCATCCCCGGAGCCTCTCCCGGGCACTATACCCCCCCACCCTATGTGGGGCTAGCCCGCGTGGGCCGGGCCTCGTGGGCCGCGGCCGAGCGTGCGCCACCACGTCGGCGCGGGAATTTCTCCGCAAAAAGGCGCTCGCAACTCACGTTCGCGACGATGCGAGAGCTTCGCCGCAGCTTTCTCCATGGGAGCCATGGTTATTCCCGGCGACCCTCGACTGTCCAACTTGTACAGACGGTCCCCATTGGGTATTTTCACCAGCACTAGTTGGTCTTAGCGGTGTCGATTTGCCACCGAGTTGGTGGATTCGTCGCGCACGCTTTGTTGCGTCCGCCCGCGTCTGGGCAGGCGGAACTCGTGTCAATCGGCAAATCCAGCACGAAAGATCCAATGATCGAACACGGCGGCGGCAGCGATGCCGAGGATTGAATCGATCCCGCGCGAGCCCGGCCACTTCCCCGCAAACGTGCGTGCGCAGAGCGCTGCACCGGTGAAACCACCGCGTCACGGGCACGTTCGGAAGGCCGAACGCCCGGGGCGCGGTGATAGTTGCGGATTCGATGTGCCGCCGCATGGTCGGCGACGCGCGGTCGTGAAATGCCACGTCGAGAGTCAGTGAAAGAGGGGAAGCGTGCCGCGTCGGATTGCATTGCTGGCTTTGGCGGCGCCTCGGCGAGTGATCGCGGTCGCGCTGCTGGTATTTCTGGGAACTGTTGCTTTCGGGTTACCGGTCGCCAAAGATCTGTCCGCCGGAGGTTTTTACGACCCCGCGTCCGAATCGGCCCAAGCCAATCGATTGCTCGAGCAGAAGTTCGGCGAAAGTGAACAACAACTCCTGATCGTGGTCACCGCTCCCGGTGGCCCCAACAGTGCGCCCGCGCGCGCCGTCGGAACCGACATCGTCGAGCATTTGGAACGCTCACGTTTTGTTTTCCATGTCTCCTCGCCGTGGACGTCGACGGCGCAGACCGCGGGGCGTCTGGTGAGCAAAGACGGCAGGTCCGGGCTCATCGTCGCCAACCTGAGGGGCGGGGACAACAACGCGCCGAAACACGCCGGGTCGCTGTCCGGTGAATTGGTGCGCGACCGGGATGGCGTCACCGTCCGCGCGGGCGGCCTGGCCATGGCCTACGCACAGGTCAACAATCAAATCGAACACGACCTTGTCACGATGGAGTCGATCGCGATCCCGCTCAGTTTCCTGGCCATGGTCTGGGTGTTCGGTGGGTTGTTGGCGGCCGCGTTGCCGATCGCCGTGGGCCTGGTGGCGATCGTCGGTTGCATGGCGATACTGCGCCTGCTCACCTTCACCACCGAGGTGTCGGTCTACGCGCTCAACCTCGCCACCGCACTGGGCTTGGCACTGGCGATCGACTACACGCTGCTGATCGTCAGCCGTTACCGCGACGAGCTGGCCGGGGGCAGCCTTCCCGACCGGGCTCTGATCCGGACCATGCAGACGGCCGGGCGTACGGTGCTGTATTCCGCGACCACCGTTGCATTGTCGATGGCGGTGATGGTGCTGTTCCCGATGTTCTTCCTGCGGTCGTTCGCCTACGCCGGCGTCGCGACCGTCGCATTCGCCGCCATCGCCGCGGTCGTGGTGACACCCGCAGCCATCGTGTGGCTGGGCCCGCGGTTGGACGGGATGGACATGCGCCGGCTGATCCGCGGGATGTTGCGGCGCCGCGAGCCCGCCCGCAAACCGGTACAGCAACTCTTCTGGTACCGATCCACCCGGTTGGTCATGCGCCACGCCGTGCCGGTCGGCCTCGCGGTGACCGCCCTGGTGACGCTGGCCGGGTTCCCGTTCCTGGGCGTGAAGTGGGGTTTCCCCGACGACCGCGTGCTGCCGCGTTCGGCGTCGGCGCACCAGGTCGGCGACCAGCTGCGCAACGACTTCGCCGACGACTTCGCCACGACGGTGCAGGTCGTGATCCCCGACGCGCGGGGACTCGACGCCGGCGACCTCGAGCGCTACGCGGCCGAACTGTCCCGGGTGCCCGAGGTCGCCGCGGTGAGCGCACCGACGGCGACTTTCGTCGGGGGAACCGCGGCCGGCCCGCCCGCCGCGCCGACCGGAATTGCCGACGGCAGCGCGTTTTTGACCGTCACCAGCACATCGCCGCCGTTCTCCCGCGCCTCGGACCGCCAACTCGATCGCCTGCATGCGGTCGATGGTCCGCGCGGTCGAGCGGTTGCGCTGACCGGGCTGGGCCCCACCAACCGCGACGGTGTCGACGCGATCACCGCGCGGCTGCCGCTGGTGCTGGGCCTGATCGCCGTCATCACGGCGGTCCTGCTGTTCCTGGTGACCGGCAGCGTGGTGCTGCCGGTCAAGACGCTCGTGCTCAACGTCCTGTCGCTGTCGGCGACGTTCGGGGCGCTGGTCTGGATCTTCCAGGACGGCCACCTCGGCGGTCTGGGCATCACGACGACGGGACGACTCGTCGCCAACATGCCGGTCCTGCTGTTCTGCATCGCATTCGGGTTGTCGATGGATTACGAGATCTTCCTGGTCGCGCGAATCCGCGAATACTGGCTGGCGTCGCGAAAAACGGCCGCCGACAACGACGAAAGCATCGCGTTGGGGGTGGCCTACACCGGCCGGGTGATCACCGCCGCGGCGCTGGTGATGGCCATGGCGTTCGCGGCGCTCAGCGCCTCGCAGGTGTCGTTCATGCGCATGTTCGGG